>OKTL01000213.1_pt1 | contig 35303 bp, 41 predicted proteins | sample 1606211 | NCBI WGS metagenome assembly OKTL01 (sample SAMEA3879538, study PRJEB24766) | human gut metagenome | biome: human-associated habitat; feature: feces | place: USA | collected 1985/1987 | reverse complement strand
CCCTGCGCGATCACTCGACCTCGACTTCGAGGTCCTTCAGGATTTCCTCAACCTGCTTCCGAATCAGAGCCGGAACCTGATCGAGGGTCTTCTTGCCCTTCACAATGAGGGTTGCATAGATGACTGCCATGATGCCTTTCTCCTTTCTCAGTAATATTTTTAAGGCAAATTCCCGCAGGCGGCTCATGCGTTGCCGTCCGCCGCGAGAATGGCCTTGACTTCTTCCCGCAGGTGCTCAGGCGCCTGCTCGATGGTTTTCCGCCCCCGGCGGATGAGGTTTGCATAGACTTCTGCCATGATTATGCCTCCTTATCTGCGGCGGATGTGACCGCGATGAGCTGTTCGTACACGTCGCACAGCGCCATCTGGGTATTATCGAGGTTGGTTTCCAGAGAAGAAACCTTGGTTTTCAGGGCTTCATTCTCCTCCTGCAATTCCGCCATCGTTTTCTTCTTCTGCAATTTAGCTACAGAATCGACTCTTACTCTGTTCAAACCCATTACTGGAAACCTCCCTGAATCGAAGCGATATAGCCGCTCTCGCCGCTTGCGCCGCGCTCTGCGGTGACGCGGAAATTGAATGCAAAGCCGTTGGCCGCAGTCTGGTTCGTGAACAAATGGTTCCGGCCATTCCGGGCCTCGGTGGTGGCGTCCTCCCATACCGGCGAACTGTCCTTGCCGTTGTTCGTGACCTCCACCTTGAACACGGCGTCGGCGGGAATCAGACCGCCGACGGTGATGGCGCAGAGCGTGATCTGGGCATCCGCCTCCATCGGCTTCGCCAGCGTGATGCTGGCGGCGGTGACGGCCTTCGTAAAGGTGAACGTCTTGGTGACGGTGGCCTTGCCATCGGTCACGGTAACGGTCATGGTGTGACTGCCGTTCGTAATTTTCTGGAAATATTCACCGGTGACGGCGAAGCTGTTGGTGGTCTTGCGGGTCGCGGTGTAGGTTCGCTTGGTCGTGCCGTCCAGCTTTTCGGTGACGGTCAGGGTGTCCCCTGCGTCCTTATCATCCACGGAGTACGAGATGGTGAAGCCGCTGGACTTGGTGCCGAGGTTGGCTGCGCTGGAGGTCGTGATGGTCGGCGCGGTGTTGTTATCGACCGTGCGCTTGGTGGACGTGGTGTAGCCGGACTGAGCGTTATAGCTGTCATACGCCTTGACACGGTACATCACGGTGGACCAGCCCTTGGTGATGGTGTCGGTGTAGGTCAGCGCATTGCCCTTGTACACCTGCGTGTAGGAGGAGCCACCATCGGTGCTGCGCTCCAGAATGTAGCCGCTCAGGTTGCCATCGCTGTCACTGGCCGCAGTCCACGAGATCACCAGTGTGCTGCCGCCCTTGACATCATTCGGCACCGCGATGGACGGCGGCGCAGACGGGGCGTTGTTGTTGACCACCGTTACCTGCGAACTGGTGCGCCAGCCAGACTCCAGACCCTCGGTGTCGTATGCCTTGACGCGGTACATCACGGACGTGGTGCCGAAGGCGACGTTGTTCGTGGTGCTGGTGGCCGTACCCTGATAAATCTGACTCCACGAACTGCCGCCGTTGGTCGAACGCTCTACCTTGTAGCCGGCGAGATTGCTCTCAGCATCAGAGCTTTTTGCCCACGAGATCGAGATGTTCGTTCCGCCCATGATGGACGAAGGAACGGAAATGCTCCCCGGAGTCGAGGGTGCTGTGTTAGTCGAGACCGTGCCATCGTCAGACACCAAGAGAGTAGAGGGCAAAATCAAAGCGGGGCGGATGCCGTACGAGCTGGAGCAGCCGCTGCTGATCCAGTCGCCATCGGAGCTGACGTACAGGGCGTTGCCGAAGTTGCTGCAGAGCGGAGAGCGGAGCCACCAGACGGTGGCCGAGCCGTTGAGATATGCGACACGCTTAGAATCCGAGCTGTTGTCCGCGCAGCCCTTGAAATAGGCCAGCTCCGCGCCTTCACCGCTCGGCATAGAGGAGAAGCTGAAACTCGTTTCGGTCGCACTGAGCAGGAAAATCTTCGCAGACAGGCCGTTCGAGCCGCTGGTAACGGTCGTGGACGTGCCGCTGCCTTTTCGGTACGGGAGCTTTACCTGCTTGATGGCGTTCTTGATGTTCGACTCGAACAGGTTCAGGAACGTGCTGTTCAGGTAGGAGTGGATGGTGCTGTTGGCGTAATCGTTAGTGTTCGAGCTATGCCACTGGCGGTTTTCGTAGATGTCCTTCATCAGCAGCCAAGTACCGTTGCAGCTATCGTCATAGACGCTGGACGGCTTGCCCTGATGGACGACGATGAAATCTTTGGCAGAACCATTTACTTTCAGCTTGATAGTGCTGCCGATTGCTTTGGAACTCAAGGTCACATAAGCCATAAAAAAAGAACCTCCTGTTGTGTATTACATCCACGGCGGAATGCTGTCGGGACGCGGTTCGGGCCGGAACAGGTCTTTGCGGGGCGTAATGTCACCTCTTTTCCGGCGGATGTTCTGTTCCTGCTTTACCCGGCGCAAGGCGCGGACGCTCCTCGTGGAGTTAATTTTCCTCCGAGGCTTTACGTCCACACCGATGATTACCGAGACCTTCTTGGCGTATTTCAGCCGTAATGCGTAGGTGTCACCGTAGGATGCAAAGGCATCCCACGCTACGAAGCTGGTGATAACAGCTTCTCTGGTCACTTCCCCTGCCGGGTAGGCTTTTTCCCAGTATTTGACGCGGGTCTGGATGCGCTGAATTTCCGAGCGGCGGAGCTTCTGGACGCAGGCTCCGCTTTCCGTCAGGTAGCTATGGAAGCCCAGAAAATCCAGCCCGTTTTTCAAGGGGAAAATTGCTGTCTTAGAATTGAGTTCGAGGTGGAGGTCGCTCATCCAACGCTCAATGTCCTTCAAAAGAAACTGAAGTTCCCGCTTTGTCCGGGCGATGACGTAGAAATCGTCCATGTATCGTCCGTAATAGCGGCATCCCCGGTCTTCCTTGATGTAATGGTCGAACTCATCAAGGAACATCAGGGCGAGCAGTTGGCTGGTCTGATACCCAAGGGGCAGGCCGTCGGTCTTGTCAATGTAGATGCACATGAGGTCATAGAACGCCATATCTACGCCGCGCTTCTGCATCAAGGCCCGCAGTTTTGATTTCAGGATGTCATGGTCGATGGAGGCGAAGAAATGGTGAACATCGCACTTCAGCACCCATCCGTCTGCGCTGCCGTTCTTGCGGTAGTAATCGACCATGTGGCCCTTCAGGCGCACGATGGCATCCAGTGTCCCCTTTCCGCGCTGCGAAGCGTGGTTGTCGCGGATGAAGCTGGTGCAGATCGTGTCGTACAAAACATTGTCCGTTAGTGCATGGAGGACTACCTTGTCCACAAAAGCGGGAGCCTGCACAAGCCGTTTCTTCGGCTCATAAACATAAAAGACCTCGAAGCCGCTGGGCTTGTAGGTCTTTTGGTTCAGAACGTATGATAGCTTATCGGTGCAGATCAGAGCGTTGGCCTCATATTGAGCCGTTCCCGGCTTGCTCCTCTTACCCTTTCGTGCTTCCAGATATGCCTCATAGAGGGTCTGGAACTCGCACATTTCCTGATATGTCATGTGTCTTCACACTTATTTTCTTCCCCCGGCTGAGGTGGTAGAGGAAGCTCCCAGCCGGGTGTTCGTCTAATACCGGTCCGCTTCCTCGCGGCAGCAGGCTGCGCCCGCAGAGGACGGCCCGCCTCGGTATGATGTGTTTATCGTCCGCCATAAAGGCTTCCGACAGGATGCGACTCCCTTTGATGATGGGTGCACTGTTTTCGCCCGTTGCCGGGTTACTCATCTCGCTTTTCCATCAGAGCGGGGCGGATGCCGTACGAGTTGGAGCAGTTGTTGTTGTTCCAGTCGCCATTGGAGTTGACGTACAGGGCGTTGTTGAAGTTGTTGCAGTTCGGAGAGCGGAGCCACCAGACGGTGGCCAATTCGAGTCGCACCCTATATCAAGCGGGGAACCCGCAGGATACCTTGATTTTTCCTGTTCTTTCAGGAGTTCGCGGACGATAGCCTTTACCATCGCCGCCTGCTGCTTGAGTTCTGCCTGACGGGCCTGCTCCCGGAGCTTTTCAGCGCGGGCGGTGTCCTTCTGCTTCCACGACAGAACCATATTCTTTACGTCCTGAACCTTCCGGGTCCAGACGGCACTTTTGCTTATGGAAATAACTCCGTCGTTCAGAACGAGCTGGATATTCTCATTCAGCCAAGAGCATTCGTCGAGGACTACGCCAAGCAGCCGCAGGCGTTCCTCGTACTCAGTCTGGAACATCTTTCCGTTGGCCGCGTGAATGTCCCGAACGATGCTCTTGGCAATCAGACGCATATCTTCGCCGTAGCAGCGGTAGAGCGCCTTTGTGAAGCCCTCCCGGTGCGTTCGGTCGAGATATGCGATGGACTCAGAGCAGACCTTCTGGACGTCCCGGATGTCGTCAAGCGCGGCTATCTTCTGGAAAATCTGCCGAACGTCTTTGCGTGAAATATCCTCGGCCACCGTTTTCGTCGCTTGGTTCGTGTATTTCAGCAGCTCCCGTGCCTTGTTTCCGAGGAGATATTCTTTGTCAGCCACGGTCACACCTTCTTTCGAGGCAGGGACCATTCCTCGCAGCCTCCAAATCGCTGGCAAGCCCATAGAAAGAGCAGCGGTCGCCCAAAACAGTCAGGCGACCGCTGTTTCCGCTGTGAGTGATGCCGCAGAGCATCAAGTGCGTACTTCGCACATATTTGCAGGGAGGTTCAAGGCTGACGAACAAATTCCCGATGATGCAGGACAGCTCACTGGGCGGACATGAAAATTCAATGTGCTCCATCAGAACTCGATCCTCTTTGCCGTGGTGTTCCAGACGCCCTCTACCACCGTGCCGTCCAGCGTCTCAAATGTGACCGTGAACGGATTGCCGGTGACGGAGGTATTGAACATCAGCTCCAGCAGAGCCAGCCGGGCGGACACGTCGGAGATGTTGTTCTGGATGGAGTGGTGAGCCTCCTCATCGTCGTTGTGGGCATCTACGAGCTTCTGCGCTTCCTTCAGGAATGCCGGGAGCATCGTGACCGAGCAATACTGCTCCACATCTTCCGCCGTCATCCACGCCTCGCATTTGTAGTCTACGGTGACTCCCAGCCCCTCGCCGATGACGATGCACACCGGGAAGCGGCGGACATCCACGCCGGCGGCTATGATGCGGCCACCCTGCGCCGTGCAGAGGGGCCGGTATTGGATGCAGCGCTGACGTACTGCGGGTAGTCACCCAGCGTGCCATAGTAGATGAGGACTTCACCCTTGTCCGGGTCAAATGCGAACACGCCGAACTCCCGGAGCCAAAATCCGTGGTCAAGCCCGCCGTTCAGGTCGGAGCGGTACTCCACGATCATGCGGACGCTGGCCCCATCATAGACCGGGGCGGTCGATGTGCCAGCGGCCACCGGCTCGACCAGCGCGGTCATCGCGGCCGGCTTCACATCATCCGGGATAGTGCCGCTGCCCACCATAATCTTGGAAATCGGGAGCTGCTGCCCGGCAACCAGCTTGGCAATCAGCTCTCGGCCGCTGTCAGTAACAACAAAGCCATAGTAGCTCATAACTCATCCTCCTCAAGTTCAGGCAGTTTTGTCTGCGTGATGTTCTGTGCAGCCGGGACCGGCAGCACAGTGTCGATGAATGCTTCGCCGGTTTCAATCTCCGGCAGGGTCGTCGTCGTATAGCCCCGGCCCAGAATGCCCTCGACCGGCACATCTGCGACCATTTCAGGAGCCTCGGTGTTCGCCACCACCAGAATTGCCACACCTGCCGCCTTGATGAACGGAGCGTTCAGCAGTTTTGAAACGTCAGCCTCCGGTGTCAGGGCATCGGTTTCAAAAATCATGGTGGCCGGGATGGCCGGGTCCTCGCGGTAATGCAGGGGCTTGTCCCAGAACATTTTGAACGCCCGGATGATGTCATAGTAGGTGCAGTTGTTGGTGTTCTTCCAGATTTTGTATATCAGGTACGTCCGGTAGGCATCATCATCCAGTACATACACAGATTCTTTGGCGCAGGCCAAAGCACCGGCTTCAAGGCGGGTCAGAACCGCATTGTCGCCGATGCCATCAAGCTGCTTCCCAACTGCGGTCTGGATATTCCGCTTGTCGCGCAGGTCTTCGTAGAACTGTCGAACCTCGTTCAGCTCATCACCAACGGCCTCCATGAGCGCGTCAATGACCGGCTTGCCCTTGAACTGCTCCACAAGATCATCCCGGAGCTTCTGGACGTAATCAGCCATCCATGACCACCTCAATCCTGTTTTCGTCCGTAACGGCCCGCTCCCGTGACGAGATGGACACGCTGCGCTGGGTGTAGCCAGTGGGCATATCGCCGTCATTCGGTGTTGCAAACAACCATACGTCGATGTAGTCGATGCCAGACACCTGAAGGTTGAACTTCTGCGGGATGACGTTCTCGCCCGCCCCCAGTACGCTCATTTTCTCCAAAATCTGCTCTTTGACAAGCTCGACATAGTTGGTAGGCGGATTTGTGTTCGGACTCAGAGTGACGCCAACCTTGAACCAGACCTTGACGTACGTCGGCCGGTTGAAGCGCACCACGATGTCTTCGCCGTAAACGCCGTGCAGGGTGGTTTCTACGCTGCCGAAAGTATTGATGCCGCCTGCCTTTGTGTTCAGGATTTGCTGGGCAATTTCTGTTGCGTCGCCGCCCTCGACCACAACTTCGATGCTGTGCGGCCACCGGCCGGCAGAATCGACTTCATTTGTGCAGTTTTCATAGGGAGCTACGCTCACCACACCCTGCACATTCTTCAGGATGGCGCTCTTGATGCTTTCCAGCATGGCAGACGAGCGGTTGTAGATTTTGTTCGTGTAGGACTTTCTGAACTCCACGTCACTCTCTGCGAGCTGACCGGCAACATAGCTTCCCACGTTGACCACGGACTCCATGCCCGGAACAGCTTTCGTGATCTTCGTGATTACGCCGTTCGGAATGAAGATGTCGCCCGGCTCGGCAGTCTCAAATGTGACGATGCTGCCCACAGAAGCAGTGGTCAGGTTTTCTGACAGGACCAGCGTATTGGAGCTGGTTTCATCGACCGCCTCGATCACGATGGTGTCGTTGATGACCGTCACATGGAAGTCCTTATCCGTGATGGCTGTTCCCAGAGCCTCTAGGGTTTCGCTGGTGCTTTGTTTGGGGTCAGGGGTGATGGTGTATAGGTTTCCGTTAAGAGCCACCCCAAGGGCCGTTGTAGCCGCCGGTGATGCAAGGATGACGGTGGCCTTGTTGAAAGCCGACCTCGTGATGGTTGCATCTGCGGTAGCTGTCAGGCTGGTTGCCGGGTTTGTGTCGGATGCAATCACCGTTCCTGCCGGAATGGTTGTTCCATCCAGACCGGTGCAGAGGATGCTGTAATAGGACTTCGCTGCCATTTCACGGGTGGAGCCGCCAAACTGTGCGGCATAGTCCAGACTTACGCCGGTGGCGCTGGATGTGTACTGCGAGTGGTACACATCTACTCCAAATTCCCACAGCTCTGCAATCTCATCTGCGACGTTGGTCAGAGTGTGATTCAGCAAAGACTGCGGGTTCTGCCGGGTGTTTACGCCGAGGCGTTCTGTCATCTTGCTGTGCATATCCTCAAGGATGACATCAAGGCGTTTCGGATTTGGCCCCTGCGGGGTCAGGCCATATTTTGCCACGGGATTTTAACCTCCTCTCTAAAACTGTCCTCATCCGTGTTGAACGTGATCTCCACGGATGCCCTACGGCTTTTCTTGTCGATGTTGAACAGGATTTCCGATACATCCGTTACTCCATCGACAGACATCACGGTTTCCCGGATAAGATGCCGGAGTTTGGACTCATTCGGATTTTTGACCAGCAGGTTCTCAAAGTACGGAAAGCCGAGCGAAGGCATCAGCCGCCACTCTCCAAAGAACCAGAGCAAACGAATACGGACAGCCTGTACGATGCTGTCCGTAGCTGAAATGTCGCCTGCCGCCGAGAGTTCTAAGTCCCCGGTGGCATCGAGCTTCAGGTCTATCATGCTTTTCCCTCCTTTACTGCGGCTTCCCGGTCATGCCGCCGCTGTCGCCCCTGTGGACGTGGTTTGCAAGGCTGATACTGCCGTTGGATGCCTTGACATCATCCCTTGCGGTGATGCCGCCCTTGACCGTGAGCTTTCCGGTGATGTCCACGCCGTCGGGTGAAATTGCCAGCACCGTGCCGCCGACTGTGACCTGCACAAGGCTCGGCTCCACTTTGACCTTGGCCGAACCAAGAGTCAGTTCTGCGGTCTTGGGCGTGATCTTGGCTTTTGTGTCGCCTGCGGCAATGGCTACGGCATCCTCATCACAGGCCAGCTTCATGGTGCTGTTGCCGCCAGATGTGAGGTTTGGAATGGCAATGGCGTTGGTCAAGTCGAACTTCAGCTTGGTGTCAGTTTCCTTGCCGTACATCCAGTAATCGAGAGCCTGTTCGCTGAAAACCAGCAGGCATCCATCGCCTTTCTTGATGGGCCATGCGATAGTGACGTTTTTGCTCTGCGGGAACATGACCGGGACTCCTGAGATTTCTGGGAAGTCCATCATGCTGCCATCAGGCTTTGTGAACTTTGCCTTCGGTAACACTGTGGCGACACCCTTGTCCGGGTCGTAGCTTTTTATCTCGCCCGGCAGGGCCGTGTGCATATCCTCCGTCGCGCTGCGGGCGCTTTTATTGATCTGGTCAACAAACTCCTGCATCATTCTTGCTTCACCTCCAGCAGGCGGGCTGTGCAGCTCCACGAACCTTCCGTGTTGTCGCCTTCAATCCGAACTGAGTAAACCCGGAAATACCCCTTGACCACCTTGCTATTCAGGTACACATAATCGTCCAGCCCGATTGCGGCGTTCATCAGGTACTCCACGTCCCAGCCGTAGCTGTATCCCTTGTCCTCATTGGAGATTTGGACACGCTCTGGGAGGCCCAACAGGCCCGTTTCTGCCGAAAGCTCATACACCTCGCGGCTCATCGTATCGCCCGGCTTTTTGACCTGCAAGACGCCGTTGTTGATGCTCCAGACCAGCCCGCTGGTTTCACAGGCTTTCGTCAGCACATTTCTGGCCGGGCCAACGTAGCTGTACCCATTCGGGATGTCCTTGAACTCTGCATTGTAGGAGAAAGAAACCGTCACACCCATCTGGTCAGCGGTGTCCTGAATCAGGGTCTTGCAGTTTACAGCCCCGGAATAACTGACGGAAACGTAGGTGTCACGGATTTCAATGCGGTTATCCACCAACTCGATCTCTGTTGACCTGTCTGCTCCGTCAGCCTTTGTCGTGGCAAATGTGACTACGCCGGTGAAGATGAGCGGGCGGGTGTCGCCGTACCCCGCATGGAGTACGACCACGCAGTCGTTTTTACTCAGCTCTGCAAGGTGTTCATCGCTCAGGTTCCAGATGGTCACTTTGGCCGTGTTCTGGCTGTTGGTGTCCGCCTTCTCTACGGAGAACGTAACGTGCAGCGGTCGCTTGCCGCTGCCAATTTCAAACCCGGTCGAGCCTGCCTTGCCCGCCGCCAGCCGGTACTGCCTGTCGAAATTCTTCACGGCATTCTCCCCTTTCGATGGCAACAAAAAAGGCCGCGTTTCCGCAGCCCTGAAGGTTTCCTCTTACTTCGCCTTGCTGAGTTCCTTCTTCAGCAAAACGCATTCCAAAATGATATTGTCCAGCCGCTCAATGAGCACCCCTCCACCTGCTTGCAGCGGTTCCCGCTTAAAGGCTTCGGGTTCCGGCTTGAGGCTCTGGGGAGGTTCCGTCAGTTCTTTCTGCGCCGGCTTTTTATTCCATGCCGGGTACGCTCTTGCCACTTCCTCTCCCATTTCCTGCGTCTTCGGTATCACTTCATCCTCCAGCCAGCGAATCGCTGCATAGGGCGCAGGTCTGCGGCACAGGAGCTTCACGGCGTTTTCCGCAGAAAAGCAGGTAAAATCGCAGCGGCCACGCCGTATACCATTGTCCCAAGGAACTTTCCTCAAAACAGATTCAATACGGTTCACGCCCTGATTGCCGCCGGTGACGGCTTTTCTCGGCTGTTCATAGCCCGCGATTGCCGCGAGGTCCGGCCCACAGAAGAACGGGGTTCCGTCCGGGTCAAAAACGACCCGCAATTCCTGCCGTTCCGGCGTGGTGAAAATCACGCAGTTGTCACGCATTCCGATCACCTCCGTAGAAGCAGCTCCGCAGCCCTTTGTTGCGGGCATTGAAGATTTCCCGGAGAATCACAACGGCGCGTTCCGCCTGCTCCAGCTTACCCTCCGCAAGGTTATTGTCCACCATGTCGATGGCGACACCGACATCGCCCATACGGATGACCTCGCGTTCAAGGTCCATAGCACTCATATCAGCACACTCCTTTATTCTTGCAAGAAGCCCGCTGACATGATATAATCGTGTCAACGGAACTTCTCAGGATTGTTCCGGGCAAGATGTAGGAACCAGCGGTGCTTTGCAAGGGCGAGCCGCTGGTTCTTTTTTGTTTGCCCGGTTCACATCTTCATTCTAACTTACCGTTCTGGTAATGCAATGAAAGTGACCAATGATATGAGCGTTTTGCGAAAGTTTCCCGTTTTGGTCAGTCCGAGGACTGTCCGGCGGACAATCCAACGGATTCTGTGTAAAATCGGCTATTTTGAGCGACATTCATCCCAAAACCTCTGGAAAGCCTCTGATTAAACCTGGGCTTTACCAGTAAAAGTATATGGAAATTTGTCTGGAACTTTCTGAGAACGAATTGTCAAACCCGTCATCGAAGATTTGTTCAAAATGAGAATTGATTTTACCGGATGATTTGTTCCAGCATTATGCCGGGACGAACACAAAACGAGCCGTCCCATCGGCAAAATCCTGCCGACCGACGCCCTCCTTTTCGGTCAGGACAGCGAAGATGCCGCTGGGCATATCATCCCGGCCGAACAGCAGGTTGAGCGGAAACTGCGGGACCATCTTGACACCGAGCAGCAGTGGCGTTCCGAGTGAATCCATCACTCCGAGCATCCAGTAGCCGCCGGTGTCATTCCATGTGAATCGCAGTTGATACAGCCTGCTTTGGAGGGAAACTTTGACAACGCTGTCGTTCATGTCCGGGACTTCGATGACGAAGTAGTCCACGAACGCCCTCCTTATCCCAGCAAGCCGAAACTGCTGGCAGCGTTATAGAGAACGGAACCTCTGCTAGAGCTGGACGAAGAACCTGATGCAGAGGAGCCGCCGGACGAGCTGCTTCCTGCCGTACTTGCGGCGGTGGTGCTTGCTTTTCCAGCGGCTTTTGCAGTTTTGCCCGACTTGCCGTAGCTGGCCGGGATTTCTGCGGTGGCGGTTTCCGTCACCTCGATCTTCTTGAAGGCTATCGGAATCTCACGGGCGTAGCCGACCTCCACAGACTTCTTGATGTTCATGCTTGTAATCACCATGTTGGAATACACGCAGTCAGTGGTCGTGACTTCGAGAATCTTCTTGGCGAAATACAGGTCCTTCAGCCGACGAACAACGCCCTCCGTCTTTCCGGGGCCGGAGCCTGTACGCTCCCTCCATGTCACCGGCGTATCGGTCACATAGAGCGTCATATTCAGGGTGTCGGCCTTCAGCACGATGGTGTCGCTTACACTGAAGCCCTTTTCGGTCGGGTACTCAGGCACATCCGCTTCATAGCCTTCTTCGGAGTCGATCAAGGCATCAAACTCGATGTCATCGACGCTGACGGGCTGTTTTGCTCTTGCCATGTACTCTCACCTACTTTGCAAATGCCAGCGCACGGGCCATCTCGCCGGTAGCATCGCCTGCGGCCTTATCCATAGCCTCAGAACTCTTTTGCTGCCCGGCACGGTCGCCGTTGAACTGGTTGTTGATGTTTACGTTCTGGGTCACAGTGCGTCCACCGGTCGTTCTGCCGGTTGCGCCCCGCCCGGTAGCTTTGGAAACCACATTGGCCTTGGCGATGACCGACATTTCGCCGGTCATGCCTTCCAGTGCATCCTTCACCTTCTTCTTGCCGGAAGTGATGCCCGATGCCATCATGTCGATCATGTCCGGCATATAGGTGTGGAAGTCGCTCAGGGGGCCATCCTCCGGCTCCGAGAAGCCGAGGAACGACTTGATCTTATCGGCTACGCCTTTTACAGCCTCGCCTACACGACCTACCGCAGACTGGATGCCTGATACGATGCCGTCGATGATGTCGGAGCCCCACTTCAGGGCTTCAGCCGGGAGAGATGTTATCCAGTCGATGGCCGCTTGGATGCCCGTCACAATGGCATCGCGGACGTTGCCAATCGTAGCCTTGATACCTTCCAGCAGATTGCCTGCTGCCTCACGAATCTTGTCCCAGTTCTTCCACAGCAAAACGCCGATTGCGATTGCAGCGGCGATTGCCAGAATGACCGGGCCGAAGGCGCTGGCAAGAACAGAGATTACCGCACCGACCACCTTGATAACGGTGATGATGCTCTTTACAACAACAAAGGCCAGCTTAATAACGGAAATGACCGCTTTCACAACAGAAATAACGGTTGTAATCACGCCAAAGATAGCCGAGATGCCCTTGACAGCGGCTATGACAGCCACCACGCCCACGGCAATTCTGCCGATGGATTCACCGATGTCTGTCCATTTTTTCTTATCAACCTTCCCGCTCGACAATTCCTTGAAGAACTGAGCGATACCGGGGGCCACCTTGGCTACGGCTTGCTGTATCTCCTCAAACGCCACCACCGCCGCAGTTCGGATGCCCTCGAATATGGGAACAACCACATTACGGATGCCTTCGCCGATGTAGCCGATGGCCTGCTTGATCTTCGTCCATACTCCAACGATGTTCTGGCGCAGCTTTTCGCAGTCTACGCCAGCTCGTTCGAGCATGGTTCCGAGCAGGCTTTTGTCGCCCCGCATGAACGAGATGAAGTCCTCAATCACGAGGGCCAGCAACAGGAAGACCGCAAAAAAGGCCAGCGCCTTTCCGCGGCCCAGCCCTATTGCCCGCGCCAGCTTCGTAAAGCCGTTTATGGCCGCTCCGATTTTCTTGAGGTTCATCGCCACGAGCATGGCCGTGAACGCCGCAGCCAGAACAGACAGCACACGCTGTGAGCCGCCCAGCTTATCCGTAAGGTCGGTGAGCTTCTGGAGCCAGTCACGAATCATCGTCAGACCCTTTGCGCCAATGCTCAGAATCTTCTGATAGGTCGGCAGGAAGAACTGGCCGACTATCGTTTTGATTTCCTTCAGCTTGGCGATGTACCGCTTTTTGGTGCTTTCGTAGCTGTCGAGGCTGCGCTGGCAGTCGCCAATGGCATCCGGGCTTTGCTGGAGGATGGCCTGATAGTTGACCTGCATCTTCGTGAGCTGGTCCAACTTATCGTAGGTTCCCTTCAGGCCCAGCGTAGCCATCGCCTGCGCTCTGGTGCTGTCGTTCAGGACCGCACCCAGCGTCTTGGCTGCTTCAGACTCGCCCATGACAGCCTTCGTCATGGCGTTTACGGACGCTGTTTCGTCCATGTTACCAAACGAGGCAAGGTCGAGGGCCAGCGAGGTCATCTGCTCGGCCATTTCAGCGCCAGCTTGGCGGGTCATGCCAAAGCCGACCAGCAAGTTCTGCTGATCGGCAAGGTAGGTCTTGATGTCGTTTTTGTTGCGGCCAATGGCATCGGAGTATTCCTGCGCCCATTTATCGACCTCATTCCGCATATCGCCGAAGACAACATCGAACTTGTTCTGCATCTCTTCAATGGAGGATGCCACCTCAACGCAGCCATCAATGGCGCTTTTGATGCCCGCGACGGACAGCGTGATGCCGACCGCGCCGAGAACTTTGGAGGCCATCGACTTCAGCGACTTGATGCTGCCCTCTACCTTCTGCTCGGAGGCCTGATCGACTTTGTAGCCAAACAGGATACCGATGTCGCGTATGGTCATACTGGTCAGCTCACCTCCTTAGCCATATCCTCTACCCGGCCGGCTTCCACGTCCTGCTCCATGCGGTACAGCGCATAGAGCTTCAGAGCTTCGTCCAGCGTATAGCAGTTCTTCAGCTCCCACATGGATGCCAACCGGGCCTTGATGAGGATGTACATTCTCAGCTCAAGCTCTGTGAAACCGCTGAGGTCGAGGTCGCCGTAGCGTTCCGGGCCCGGGCCATCGTCTTCTCCGCCCACTCGGCGACTTTGCCAAATCGGTCGCCGAGCTTCTTGAAAAAACCGTTGTAGTTGGTGCGGATGACCTCAAACGCCAGAATGAACATATCCTGCACATCGGTGCAGAACACCTCGTTGGCAAGGTCTTCCGTAAGCAGGCGCACCTTTTCGCCCGGCTGCTCCACCGAGATGTTACTGCCCGCGATCAGCAGGTGCTTCAGGATTTTCTCGACCTTATCGCCATCGAGCGAAGAGAAAGCCCCCGCAATCGCGGGAGCTGCATCTTCTACCTTGATGTCGAGCAGACCGTCACCCTCCTTTTCCGTATCCACGTCAGACAGCAGCGGTGCAAGGCCAGATACGAGCGGCAGAACGAGCGCTGCCAGTTCGCCGGTCATGTTCGCTGCTTTGAACGCCGGAAGCGGACGGATGTAGAAGATATTTTCACCCACGGTTACTTCGCGGGTTTCGAGCTGCTTCAGGTTATTCATCGGTGTCCTCCTTACTCGTTCATGGTGGCATCGCCGGTGTCAAGCTCCCACTCACGGTTGTTGGTCTCTTTGCCGCGAGTGACAGGAGCTTTCTTCACGCACCATGCAGCTTCCGTGCTGAACACCAGACCACCCTTCAGGTCCTTAATCAGAATCGGGAACAGGCCGTTGCCGGTATCGCGGTCGAGATCGACCATGCCGGAAAAGTACGAGTTGCTGTCGCTGGTCTGCAACAGGGTGAGCTTGACCTTGTAGGTGTTATCCGGCGAAATCGAACGGGCAATTTCGCCGTCACAGCCGGTCTTTTTGGTGATACCGTCGCCGTTCGGCTCAATGCTGATGAAGCTGTCGTCTGCATAGCCGGTGACGATGTGCGTACCGCAGGTGACGATAACTTCCTTCGGGTTGTAGGTCTTAATCTTGCTGGACATTTACTTTCCCTCCCTTACAGATTCTCGTAGGTCAGGCAACCCTTGATTTCCACCACATGGATAGCACCAGCAATGCGGGCAGAGAACTTGCAGTCCTTCAGGATACGGGATGCCTTCTGGGCGCTGGTCAGGTCTGCTGCCAGCGGCACAGACGTGGTGTAGCCCGGAATAGCATTACCGTCTGCATCATACTCCGTAGGAGCAATGCCGCCGTACTTCTGGCCGTCCTTCAGGGATGCAAGCATCTGGTTCTCAACAAGGCCGATGCCGTTGTCGGTGTAGGGAATCTTCGGGTTGACGATGAGCAGGTTCACGACACGAACCTGCATATCGTTCTGGAGCCAGTCGCGGAAGCGGATAACATCAATCCACTCACCGCCGCCGGTCTTGCCGCCCTGCGTGATGTTCTTGGATGCCACAGTAATGACGTAGTTGAAATTTGCAGCCTCCAGTTTCTTGATAAACGTGCTGGTCAGCATTGCAGGAGAAACGGTCGCAAGCGGCATCAGCGCCCACGTTTCCTGACCGGCGTGGTAGTTCATCGCCTTGACGGCCGCAGCTACAGCCATGCCGTACAGGTTCTCAGTCGGGATGTCGTTCTCCAACTGGTCTGCCGTTTCTTTCGGGAAGAACGGGAAGCTGCGCAGATAAAGGCCGGCATCCACAATGGGTTTATCCGGATCCTTGTCGATGTAGCCGCACAGCTTGTTCTGGGTTTCGGTCCACTGGATGATTTCCTTGACCTTTTCATCCGCCAGGCCGACCGGGCAGATACAGTACCAGCCATTGACGGCCAGCGCATTCTCCAGAACAGCACTTACGGTCTGCAATGCGGGGTCTTCGGTCTCCTTGTCCACGATGTCGCCCATAAAGGCAACATAGACCTCGTGGGGTCTGGGAGACTGCGAAAAAGCCACCCGTGCAGCCACGCCAACAGGGTCAGTGCGTTCACCGGTGGCAGCGATGCCCAGCGCCGTCAGCTCCTCCAGACTGTTGTACACGCCGATGGCAGGTACATCCCCAGTCGGATTTGCAGGGGCAGGACCCAGAATCAGGATATTGTCGAAGTTGGCATCGTTGGAGATGGGGGACGCCAGCGAGATGTCAACGGTACAAATCCTATCGAGGCTATTGCTCATATATCTTTTTCCTCCTTTGCAGGTCGGTTATTTATCTCGGCATTCGTGAAATATTCGCCCTCATGGGCAGTCATCTCCGAACTGCCGCCGCCGCTGGGTGTCGGGGTTACCTGCGGCTCAATGTTGATGACATCATCAGCTTGGATGTCATCTTCGCCATCGGAATGCTTCACGCTGTCGATGTCCAGCGTTCCGGTAATGCCGATGGCCGTCATGGTGAAATAAACCGCGATTTCCAGCATTGCCCGGAACTCGTAGTTGGTATCATGCACCAAATCGGTCAAATCCTGAACCGCCGTAGGAACGACAATGGCGATGTCATGCTGGTGACACCACTGTGTTACGAACGGGGAGTTCAGGAAGCTCTCAAAGGCCAGCATATCATCTTCAGCCGTGTTTTCGGCAATGGGGGTGAAGCCCGGTGCCACTTCTTCCTGCCTGCCATGCGTGAACAGATCAATCTGCACAGGAACAGATGCAGGATAAAAGGCTACCGGTGTGCCTTCAATGATTTTGACCGGCGGGTTTCTCGACCGGTTGACGGAGCCGGTGGTCAGCGTGACCAGCGGACTGCCGGGCTTTGCTACAAAGCTCTGCTTGGCATACGTCACGGTTGCTCCAGCAAAGTACGTTTGGGTGAGCTGCACAAGCAGCTTCTTCAGTTCAGAAAGCGTCATACGCAGCAATACCCACCTTTCCCATCTGCTCGGATTTCAGGGCGCGGCATACGGTTGGCCTCTGCTGCTGAAACCTGAACAAACTCGCTGCGGCAGTGACCCACCATCGTGTGGTCCCACCCCAGCGAGCTGACACATTCATACCAGTGTCCTTCCGGGTCCATCCGCCCCTGATAGAAAAGCCAGTCGGCTCTGCGGCCGGCAGAGCAGTCTGCGGTATGGAAAACGAGATCGCCGAAAGCCTTCATGCGCTTTACGGTGTTCTCACCTTCCGGGAGCGCCTGAAGCTCATCTTTGGAGAGCGGCTGAACATTCAGGGACGCAATGAAGTCTTTATACCCGGAAACCCCATAGCCATCGACAATGTTCTCCTCGCCGAAGCGACGCACAACAAATGCTCTGCGAAAAATGCCCAGACCCATATCAACCACTTCCCTTCTTGCGGATGACGTATTTGACAGACTGCCGCATCTTGCCGGTATCAATCAGCGGCTTGTCCGATTTCTTCTTGCGGATGGTGGAGGGCGCGTTCGGTTCATAGCTGCCGCTCTCGATTTTCTCTTGAACTAAGCCAACGCCAAACACGCCGATTTGCTTCAGGCTTTGCTCGGCCGTTCCGCCCGCAGTAATGGACTTTAGCTGCTGGGCGCACATGGCGTTGATGGGGTCGGCGTTCTCATCAACGCTCTTGCGCAGGAACGGTCGGGAGGGCGCGGTCGAGGTTCCCAGTTCGTTCCACATGGCGATTTGCGCCATATCAACGCCCCGGTCATCCGTGACCTTGCCCGCTTGGAAGCCTACAAAGACCTCCTTGTCCTGAAGCTCATCAATTTGCCGGAAGAACTTCTCCCCCTCCGGGGTCAACCGGTCCCACCCGCCGGTCATCGGCATTCACCCGCAGAACGAATCGAGATCACGACCAACCGCCGCAGCGTCAGGTACTCCAGACCATAGGGAGTCAGCGCCAGTTCGGCATCTGCCATCAGATTGGTTCCCTGATTTACGTTGAAGCTGACAGATGTTTCGCCTTCAGTGTAGCTTCCAACGCGCAGAGCGTCGCCCACGCTGCCGTACTGGTTATCGCCATAGCCAGCCATTTTCAGACGATGTGCCGTCAGGAGTGCGATGGCTTGGTCATACAGCTTCCCGAACACCTTCTTGCTGATGAGCGGCGCTGTGAGGTTCAGCCATGCCTCAACGGTCTCATCGTTCAGCACGTCGAACTCGGTGGCAACCAGCCTGAAAATTCTGACGGCATCTTCCATGACTTATTTCTCCTTCGCGACGGTGCGGCTCTTGACCTCGGACAGGTTTCCCTGCCCGATGAAGAACTTCACGATCTCGTTGTCATCATAGCCGGTGACTTCCTTGGCTTCACCCGGCAGGATCACGGTAGCGCCGATGCTGATGATTTTGTTTCCGATATTCTTCAGTTTCATATCATGGCTCCTTTACAAAAAGATAGGAGCCGCCGCATAAACACACGGCAGCTCCACAGGTGAATCAGCAGATGCCAGTAGCAATCAGCATGGACATGGGGTAGTAGATGATAGCACCTGCGGTGCGGGCCTCGCAGGGAACGACCATTTCCAGACCTTCAGGCTGCACGGGATACTGCATGAAGGACAGCGGGTTCTCGATGGTGAACTTGCGGGGGTCGTTCTTGAACAGCAGCGCAACGCCCTTGCCATCGCTTTCTGCCGCATACGGGTTGGTGTCCACGCTGTCGGGGTCCAGCTCCGGGCAGGAGACGATGCGGGCAATATCCGTGATATTATCCTGAATGTACTTCAGCACGGTGGTCGCAGTGCTTTCGATGCGGCGGTTCTGAATCTCGATATACGCCTCGGACGGCAGGGCCAGAGTGTCCGGCTTCTCCACCTTCTTGGTGGTGCGGGCGACCTGCTTCAGCATACCGGTGATGTCGGCCAGAATCTCGTCCTCGGTCTTGTCGGCCCACTTGGTAGAACCCTTTGCGCCGGTTGCAGGGACGTACAGCGGCACATCGTTGTCCTTGGACAGAACGCCGCGCAGGCCGGTCTCGGCATCGCCATTCCACGCGATCTTGTTGTTCAGGTAGTCGATCTGGTAGCGAGCGGACTCAGCCTTGCGGGCATCCAGCGACTTGCCTGCCATAGCAGAGGCACGCATTTCCTGAATGGAGTAGCCGTAGCTGTCGCCCAGAGACTTGATGATGGCGGTGGTGGGCTTGCCCTTCACATCAGCACGGGGCAGGTCGGTGGCGTAGTTGCTGATAATCTTCGCCATGCCGGTCTTATCGTAGCTGTAGTAGGTGACGGTCTCGGCGCCGGGATTGATCTCGCTGGACACAGGGAACAGCTTCAGCGCGGTGAACTCCGGGTACTCCACATCGTAGGACTGAGACTTGACGTAATCCAGCTCGCGGGCGAAGAACACGGAGGCATCGCTGGCATCATCGAAGTTCATCTGCGGAGTTTCGACCAGAGCGGCCGGAATCTTGGAGTGCAACAGAGCATCGTAGTCGTTCTGGTCGTATCTCATAGATTTCTGGTTAGTGTTCATCTGATTTTGTCCTCCTTCTCTCAGACAGTAGGCTTGGCATCATCGGTGGATGCAGCGTGACCGTCAGCACCGCTTGCGGCAGGAACGCCGTACAGCTCCACCGGCGCAACGCCATTGCTGGCCGTGCCGATGAAGCGACCGGGAATTGCGATACCGCCCTCCTTTGCGAAGCAGCCTGCTTCATCACCTTCCACGATCATGTGCAGGGCATCGCCGTAGGCGGGTGCAGCGCCGGTCGCCAGACGTACCCAAACGCGGCCACGGCGCATGACACCGACGTTCTGGTTGTTCAGGACGTAGAGCTTCCCCTCCAAATCCTGCTGGCGGTCGAAACCGTTGATGACAACACCCTCGAAGTTATCAGCAGTGCTTGCGCTGGTCGGAAGCGCAACGCTGCTGCCCGGGACCTTGCCGGTGACAACACCAACACCGAAATGCAGCTTGCCGGTCGCCTCCTCATTGAAACGGGAGTCCACCGGGTAGTGGAACATATCGTAGATGCCACCTGCAACGCCCTTGCTGGTTGCATAGCCGTAGGTTTTCTGAACACCCATCTTACTTTTCCTCCTTCTTCATTCTGCGGTCGATCATGCGCTGGCGGGCCTCGGAAGCGGAGCCGGTCTGCTTCACAGGGGGCTTGCCATCGCCGTGCATCATCTGGGAACGCTGATAGTTGGTATCCTTGCGCTCGTTCATCTCGGAAACGGCCATGTCAAACGCTGCGTTGACGTAGGCGGCGCTCTTGCCGTCCAGATGCAGGGTGGGCTTCAGCTTGCCCAGAACGGCCTTCTTGGCGTCCTTGACGCTCATGGTTTCCAGACCATCCATGTTCAGGCGGTCGCCGACACGGACGACACGCAGCAGCTCGCAGAAGTCGTTGGCGGAGTCTGCGCGGTCTTTCTTATCCTGCGCGGCGTTGCCTTCATCGCCGTCGCCATCGGTCTGAGTACCGCCGCAGTCGCCCTCAGCGCCATCAGTGGTCGTGCCAGCAGCTTTCAGAACGTCGATAACTCCCAGCAGGGTGTCGATGTCCTCGTCCTGCTGCGCGATCACGCCCATTGCGCCGGGCATATCTGCCGGGTCGCCCTCAGAATCGCGGCGGTCACGGCGGTCTTTGACCTGCTGAACTGCATCCGGCTGTTCGCCTTCAGCAGCACCGGCGGTCTGTGCAGGCGGCTCTGCGGTAATACCGCCGTCGGTCGCAGCACCAGAACGCTCTGCCCGGCGTTTCTTGAACGCCTCCACAGCAGCGGCCAGCTCCTCCGGGGTGGGAGCGCCATCAGTTCTCTTGGTGGTGTTTTCCATGTTCAGTTTTTCTCCTTTCATGCAGTCGCGGCCCTGCCCATCAATGTTGAGCCGGGCCTGTTCACCAGCCCTCGCCTTATCGACAAGGGCAAGATGGTTGATTTCGATGTCCCGCTGAATGGCATCATAGGGTTGCCCCTCCCAGACACCGGGCGTTTCGTCCAGACGCAGGTTGTAGCCGCAGGACAGCTCACGCATTTTGTACTTCTTCAGGCTGTCGGTGTCGTGGATGATGATTTCTGCACGGACATCATCGCCGTCCCGGTAGCCCTCCGACAAAATCGTGCCGATGCTCTCCTCTTTCACGTTGTCTGTGTCAACGTAGCCAGCATCATGCGTTACGATGATGGGCTTCCCCTTGTAGGACGCAAGGCTCTTTTCAGCAAAGACTTCTTCAGGCAACCGCAGCTCCCGGCGCTCGGAACCGTCCGGGTTGTGATAAACAAAAATGCCCACCGATGTCACGATGGGATGGTCTACAAGGTAGCCCTCATCTGTGAAATAGGTGGCATCCAGCGGCAGGCTGTCAAAGCGCTGAACCTTCATATCGTTTTCCATGTTGAACAACTCCCCTCTCAGGTCTTACAGGATGGTTTCATCCACGGCCATCGCCCCCTTTCGTGACCGGCAGGTCAACGGTTTTGATGTTGAAGACCGGCAGTGCGCAGCAGCGGCACTGGTAGTCTTTGCCGGGGTGACAGCGCCGCCCGGTCTTTTCATCGACCACCGGCGGGTTATCCCAGCGGAACCGCTTGTGGTTCAGCGCAGCATGGCTTGGGCGAACGCGGCTATCGCCAGAGGTTGACCAGACGTACTCCACCACGCCTGCGTCCTGCTGTTGCTGCTGGGTGATGTCACCGTTCAGCTTGGCGATCTGGTCGCGGGCAAGCAGTTGGGCGTGTCGCCGGTCTACGCTGTACGTCCGCTGAATCTGCTTGACGATGGCCGTCGTGGTTTCGCCGTTCCGATAGCCCTCCAGCACGGTCTGGCGCATACGCCCCAGACTTTCCTGCGGGATGGTCTTGATGAGCGCCACGTTATCCTCGACCCAGCGTTCCATCATCGTTCTGTACAGCTCGCCGGTGTAGTAGTCATCCATCAGGTCGATGCCCAGCGTGGACTTGACGGCTTTCTTCCACTCACGGATGCTCAACTTCCGCGTGAGCTTTGCCACAGACTTGATCTTGCTGCGCAGGCCAAACATAGAGGTGCGCCGCTCCAGCTCCACGGCCATCTTGGAGAAAACCGTTTTGACCTTTGCAATCAGGTCTGAAGCGTCATCATGGCGCTGACCAGTTTCACGCTCTGCGCGGGCCGCGTCCCTGATCTCCGGCAGATACTCCTTCAGCAGTTCGTTCAAGATACGGATGTAGGCATTGGTGAGCCGCTGGAACTCGCGTTCCGCCTGCACAGGGTACTTGGATGAATATTTGCATATCAGGTTATCGTGACTGCCGAAGCGGTGGCGGAGCAGGTCTTGTACCATGTGTCCGTGGACGGTATCATTCACTGTTTTCGCCTCCTTTTCTGGTTCTGAACAGCAAAAAAGCGGCGATTTGCACCGCCGCAGTTGAGATTATGGCTTAATGCCCTCTAAGAACTTCTGATGAGTGCCGGGAAACGTCCCAAATGTGCTTGTGGGATAATTTTGTGTCAGAGGTTTGAAAGCCGCTGGATGGCTTTATTTGCGGCAGTTGCAAAAAGCCCCTGCCTGACGCTCGGCCCCGCGCCCGCACCGTTGGCAAATTTGAACGAAGTGAAAATTTGACAACAGGTTACGGTTTGGTTGGGTAAGGTACGGTTATAGTCGGACGCTCCGCCGGATTGTCCGGTGGACGTTCCTACGGATTTTGGCCTATTTTCGGCCATTTTTGAATATTTATCCAAAAACAGGTGGATATATTCCAAAAACAGCCAATTTCGGGCTTTGCGTTTTCCGACCATTTCGGTGATTGCGGTGGAAAAACGGTTCTTTTCTGGTTTACAATTGCCCTGATGTCGGTTTACAATGTGGCGAACTGCGGTAAAACAGGCGGTTCCTTACACAGCAGGCGGAAGGTTTCACGGCCCTTCGGGGTGATGAGCGTCTGGGTCCCGGTCCAATCATTGTGCCGGCCCTTGCCCTCCTTCACCTCGAACAGACCGTTGTTCTTTGCCGCATACGGCATCAGCTTGTTCTTCTGGTCACGGTAGACGTACTTGTGGTCGAGCAGCCAGCCGATGAAGTCCTTCTCCTTGATGCCCAGCTCCTTGGCGGTTTCGCGGAAGTTGGTCAGCAGGTTCCGGGCCACCAGCTCGTCAAAATACTCGGCCTTCGGCTGCATGATCTGGTTCTGCGCCGTCAGCTCCTTGATGCGGGCATCGCGGTCAGTCAGGGTCTTCTGCGCGACCAGCAGGGCCTTTGCCATAAGCTCCTGCGGGGAAAGCTCCTCCTGCCCGGCAATGTAGCCGCCGTTCTTGCGGATGCTGGGCAGCACCACGGCCGTGACCCACTTGCGAAAGGGTTTGGCCTCCGGCTTATCGCTGCGCAGGATGACGTTGTACAGGCCGGACTCGCTGATGATGGTGGCATTCTGCACGCCGCCAAGGGTGTCAATCTGACTTACCCCCTTCTCATCCTCGTCCAGACGGTCTGCAACCATGCGGCTGTTGCCCAACCCTAAGACTTCGCACACATCCCGCAGAACGAACCACGGTTCGCCGTTCAGGTTCAGGGTGCGCATGGGTTTGTTTTCGTCATATCTGTAAATCGTGACCTTGTTCATGCTCTTTCTCCGTTCCGTTTTTGAGATGGGAAATTCGGGCAAACAAAAAGAGCGGTGGTTTCCCATCGCTCTTACACAGCAGAAAAGCCGCAAACCTCACATGAGGCGTACGGCTCGCTGCATCAGGCTATTCTGTTGTAGATACTCCAGTCCACGAAGGGTTATCCTCGTTCTATGGCCGAAGACCTCGATATATCCGGCATCCTCCAGCAACCGGTAGATTGCAATGAAGTTGTACATTGCAATTACTCTACCTTCTGCCCGTTCTTCCATGCCTCGCGGGCTTGGTTCAGGCTCATGTGGTTCTCGCAGTCCTCCTCATCGGGAAACTCCTCCTGATAGCGGTCATGGAACCACTTGCAGACATCGCAGACATCGCCGTCATCGACAAGTTCGGTCTGCCCGCATACCGGGCATTTAACTGCCTTGCTCATCGTCTACCTCCTTCAGGTCCTTTTCCCTGTTGAACTCGTAATACTTCATGGCGGCTTCGGGTCGTTCCTCGCCAGTCTTTCGGTTACACTTGGCTTTCATGTAGGTTTTAAGCGGCCCACCGGGAACACCGGTTGCGTACTCTGTCGTTTTGGTGTTGAACCGAACAACTACGCCATCAGGCCGAGCATAACCAATAACATCGCCGCCACAAGGCTGCTTCAGAAAGTCGATGCCCTTCTGCTGGTATTCCTCTTTCGTCGCAAAGCCCATCTCAGCCAACCCGTGGCGGGTGGCATGATCTTCAAGCCTTGCAGGAGAAGCAAACCCAGTGCAGGGGACGTTTTCGCCTTCGGGAGATACCGCAGGCCCGCTTTCGGTGGAGCCAGAGCTGCTACCCTCGCACTCTGCGAACTGCCCGTTTTCATCCCGTGGGTGGTCGGCTTCGTTGAAGTCCATCCTATCTTTCATCTTAGCATTTTGTGCATCCGATGTCAAACCGGGATTTGACGATAAAACGTCGAGCAGCGTGGTGATGCTCTGGGCAAACGGCGGGAACAGACGTTCCGGATTCTGAGTGGACAGCTCGGCCACCTTTTCGGCGGTGATGAACCCCGGAGAGGTCATCTCGCCATCAGCGCACCGGATGCTGCCGTCAAAATCAGTGCAGAGGAACACATGGGACGGGCAGTACGGCGGTTTCAGGTCACTCAGGAAGGCTACCGGCATGAGGTCTTTCGGCGTGATGCCAAACTCCTCCCGCGTTTCGCGGATGGCTGCATCTTCCGGGGACTCCCCCGCCTCGATATGTCCACCCGGTCCACCAACAGAGCCGTCCTTCAGGCGAGTGCCGCAGAGAAACCGGCCATCCTGCACAACAAGAACGCCGACACCATAGTCCGTGTCGGCGGCATCGGCATTGGTGGTCGGCGGAGTGGCCGTAGGCGCTACGGTAGCGCTCTGTTCCTCGCCGCCCGGAGCCTGCCCCTGCTCAATGTTCTTCTGGGCGGCTTCCACGTCGCTCATGGTGCTCGGCTCAGTACCCAGCAACGACTGCAACAGATCATCCTCGTCATCCTCGGAAATGATGTCTTCGACATCAAACTCCTCATCGGACGCAAGGCAGCGGCGCACCTCGGTGGGGTCGAGCGCCTGCATATCGACGTATGCCTGCGCAGTCTGGGCCTTGACCAGAGCGGTCTGAGCCTTGGTCTGGTCAACTGTGGCCTGCTCTGTGTCGCTCAGGCTCCACAGGGGCTTGAACTCCAGCTTGTAGTCGGGTTCCTCGGCCACATCGCCTGAAGCGATGCCCGCCCGGAACACAACGTCCAGCAGTGTGCGGAGGTTACGCTTCAGCATCAAGCGCTGAATCTTCTCCACGAAGTTGTAGTAGCTCTCGAAGTCGCTGGTGCCAGTGGCATTCATGCCAGCCGGGGACCTGCCAAACAGAATCGTCTGCGGAATGTTGGTCAGAGCCGAAAGCATATTGCAGGTGGCGTCTATGACATCTTTGACGCCGGAAAACTGGAACGTCTTGAAGTCGTACTGCTCTCCCTCGGAGTCAATGGCGATGCTGTTCAGCAGACCACGGGAAGTGTCTACAAGCTGTAGGCGCTTCAGCACTTGGTTCTCGCCGTCATCCGTGGTCAGCAGAGAGGCAAGGCCCTTCATGCTGTAGATAGCCTGCACGCTCCGCTCCAGCAGCTTCACGCTGTCGGTGTGGGCTGTTACGGTTTCCCGCAACGCCCGGCGAATGCGGACGTATTCAGGCATACCCCAGAACAGGTAGGTTGCATTGGAGGTCTGCTCCGGCAGAACGCCGTTGCGGAACACCAGACATCGGCTCTCATGGACCTTGAAGGAACCGTAGATGCTGGAAACATAGTAATATTCCGGCTGTCCGAACTTGGACACCCGGTTTCCAACGCCCTTCCCGCCGTAGTCCTGCTGGTACAGGCTGGCGTAGTCAGGCTGCACGATGGAGCGCTCATAGACGCGCAGTTCATCAATGCTGCGAATATGTTCCCAGTCAACGGGTTCTTCCAGCCCGCGCCCATCGTCGATCAGCATGACGATAAGAGCGCCGCCGTAGAGCCGTGCCCACTTGATTGCGGTGGCGGCTCTCTCTTCCCATTCGAGATCATCCAGAGCGTCTTCCACAAAGGCGTTCAACTCGTCGCTTTTCAGGTTCAGGTCGAAGCCATGCTTCAGCGCTTCCTCGGCAGGCGTATCAATGATTTTGGAGAACAGGCCGTTGCCCTCATACAGCCCGGTGAGCTGCATATCAGGGATGACCGGCTCCCGTTCAAACTTGTACGCCTCGGAGTTGTCCTGCTTGGTTCCGTACTTGTTCAGGAGGTTCACATAGCCATCCTCACGATGCGGACGCACAGCGCCGTTCTTCCGCCGGAGGATTTCACGGCCACGCTCATTCAAACGCCGGCGCTCGGCCTCATCTTCAGGTATGTGCATTGCGCTTCCTCCTTCCTGTTAAAATTCAATGCGTCCATCCGACTCGTTCCAGATGCCAGAGGATACCACAACATCCGTCAGGGTGTTGAAGGTGACATAATATGGATTGCCGGTAACATCAGCACTCAGAATCAACTCCAGCAGCTTCACGCGGGCCAGCAGGTCGTTGATGCTGGATTCATGGCCATTGAGCAGGCTTTTCAGAAGCGTCCAGAACAGCAGCAGGTTCCCACTGCCCAGATACTTCTCGCTGCTTGCGGTCATGTTGTCGTAGATGCCCTTGATGAGGTCATCATCCGCCTTTGCCACACTTTCCCGTGTAGCATAGCCGGTGAGGTCCACCTCAGCAGAGCCGACGATCTCAAAGATGCCGTGGATGAGCTTGTACGCTCTGTACTGCTTCCCAGCTTCACTGTTGTTCTTACGAAGGAAATAAATGGTGTCAGCGTTGGCCTCACTGGGCGCAGGGAGAGCATCGACAGGGACGGCTTTCAAATGCCCGGCCCCGTCAACCTTTTCCTCAACATCTGCCGTCGTGGCATAGCCGGAGTCGTTCTCCAGCACAGAGGTCTTGGTCGGGACCTCGATGTTCACGACTTTGTTGTCGGGAGGAATAGCCTGCCCATTCCGCTGGATGCTGACGATGACGTTTTCTTCCGCATTGGCAGGAGCATGAGCCGACTGTACATGATCTTCGCAGGTCTTCAGGGAATCGTTGATGTCCTTGATGATGTCTTCCATTGCAGAAGACAGCGCTGCAATCTGTTCTGCCGTGTAACCCTTTGCCTTCAGAGAAGCAAGCCTAAGCGCTTCAAGCGTGTTGAGTTTGTCGCTCATGTTCGCTTTCCTTTCCAAAAATAACAGCGGCAGGAGTCCATTCCCCTGCCGCTGCATTCTTACTTATGGGTTATCAGGCGGTTGCGCCAAAGACCTCGGTCAGCATCTCAGTGACCTCAGCGTCGGTGGCGATGGTAACGACCGCGATCTCCACGCCATTGATCTTAATATTGCCTTCGGTGGTGCTGGCCTCGACCTTGGTAGCGCCCTCAGCAATACCTTCAACCTTGGTGGAGGTGGCGTCCCACTTTTCCTTATCGCCGGTAGCGATCTTGTCCAGCTCGGCCGCATTGGCGTGAGAGTGCTTCTTGCCGACGGCATCCTTGATGTTAGCGTTGGTCTGGTCGTAGGTGTCCAGCAGTTCCTTGTTGGCGTGCTCATGGGCCTTGTTCAGGGCGGTCTGCACCTCGGTCTCCAGCTTTGCCTTAGTGATTGCGCCGTCGGTGATAGATGCGGTGACCTTATGAGTCTGCTCATCAATGGCGATGACAACCATATCACCCGCAGCAGAGCCGGAGGTAACGTACTCGATCAGGCCGCCGACATCAATGTACAGGGTGTCGTTGGTGGCATTTGCCAGAACCAGCTTGATATAAGTGCCTTTGGGCTGGCCGGTGGGGTTGGTCACAACAGAGCCAGACTTAACCACCATATCCTTCGGAATGTTGATGGCCGCGCCAACGGCAACGCCATCCTTCATGAGCTGGTAGACAGCAGCATAGTCGCCGGACTTCTCAGACTTCTCCACAGTGTAGCCAGGAACCTTGATGTCCACAGCCTTATCCTCGATGCTCTGCACCACGCCGTTGACCTTAATGGTCTCCAGCACGTTGGCCTGTGCGCCAGCATCTTCCAGAGCCTTAACACGAGTAGCAACAGCGTCGTTCTCAGCCTTAGCTTTCTGTGCGAGCTGCTTCAGGTGCTTCAGGCGGGCCAGCTTTTCCTCATTGTATGCCATATCGTTCATTCCTCCATATCGTTATCAGGTGTTATTGGTGGGAAATACTTCACTCAGCATCTCGCTCACTTCGGAATCGGTCGCAATATCAACTGCGGCAGCGCCCAGAGGGGCGAGATCGCCGTCAGCGTTCTGGATGGTGTATGCGGTAGCCGTACCATCAGCAACCACGGAGAGGACCTGACCGATGTACGCGGTCGGGTTCGTCTTTGCATAGTTCTGCGCCTCAGCCAGAGAAGGCCAGACGCAGGTCGGGTCAAGAGCAAAAGCATCCTGACGTTTCATGCTCAGGGGGAACTCCATGTTGGAGTATGCCTTTGTGGTATTGTTCACAGCCATGTTCAGTTCCTCCCCTCTCAGCCCAGCGTAACCTTGAGGACTGCGGCATTGCCATAGGCAACAGCAGGCTCAAAGACCCAGACGTTGTAATCCTTCGCCGCATAGCCATTTGCGCCCTCGACGGACACGGTAGACTTGGTGAAGGTGCTGGTGACATCCGCGTTCATCGCGGTTTCGTTGATGACCTTGGTGACGCCCTTGGCCGTCGCAATGCAGGCGATCGCCACACGCTGCGCACCGACGGGGACGTTGATGGTCAGCGTACCGGCGGCATAAGCCTTGCCGGTCTTGCCCAGCGCACGGATGGCCGCACTGTCCAGAGCGGGCTTGCTGTCGGACGCACCGTAGAACACGTTACGGAACGGAGTGTAAGCAGCGGTGTCCTTGGTCTTGGTGCCTACCGCAATGGCAACCGCCGGGCTGGAGTCAGCGCCGAGATTGTCCTTTGCGGTCACGCCTGCACCGTGGGTTGCAGTCACGCGGTATTTCAGGCTGGACACGGCATTGTCGCCGCCTGCATCGCCGATGATGAAGCCAGCGCCGCCGTTGTTGTCAGAGCCAGCGGTCAGGGATGCTGCATCAGCAGTAGTCACCTGCGTGGTGGCCGCATTGGTGATACGCTCGACCTTCCAGTTGGAGGCGGTAACGCCGGTGGCCGGGCCGTACTGGTAGGAGCCAGCATTCAGCGTTGCGCCAGAGTAGGCCGCAGCAGCTACCTTAGTGCCGGCCTCAACAGCACCAGCACCGGTCAGCGTGAACGTGCCGATGGACGGCTGGGCGGTGATGCTGGGCTGGAGCCGCTTGCTGAAAATCTCGGTCAGGGCATCCATGACGCTCTTGCCTTTGGTGGAGAAAGTGGCCGTGCCGTTCTGGCTCTTGGTCAGGTTGCCGACCTGCGTATAGCCACCGGCCAGCGTGATGTTCTCGCGCAGGATGACCTTATCGGCATCGACATTGCCGGTCATCGCCACCCACGCCTTGCCGTCGTAGAAGTAGGCGGACTTCTCGTAGGTAGAGTTGCCAACGGTGGTCGTGACCACGAAGACATCGCCCTTCTTGACGGCCACGTCGGTGTGTGCCTTGAAATACGCGGCGATAACCGAATCATCGGATGCAGACAGGTCTTCCTTCGTGCCTGCATACGCCGTGCCGCCAATGCCGCCAGAAACGGCATTCAGTTGTTCGATGGTCGCATAGTTGCTCAGGTCAACGGTGGTATCATCCAGACGGACGACTTCCTCACCGACCTTAGCGTAAATGTCGTAGTACCCGGTGGCAGCATTCATCACCAGATACAGCACATTATCCTGCGCCTCATCGTTGGAAGGAACCTTCTCAACTTTCTCGAAGCGTGCATGAGCAGACTTTGCAATGGCGGTGGCGATGGCACTGTTGATTGCCTCGGTCGTCATACTGTCTGCTGCATCCATCTTTCCGTCAATAACGGACTTCAGAGCAGCCGAGAGGTCAGCTTCCGAAATTTCGCTCTTCTTGGCGAGGGAGCCAAGCTCGGATGCCAGCGTGTACTTCGCCAGCTCCTGCTTCACTCTCTCCGCCTGCGCCTGCAACTGAGCGAGGGTTACAAGCTTACTTGCGGATACGGGCATTTGCATACCTCCAAAATTATATTTCACAGCAGTTTCAGCGCTGCTATGACGAATTAAGGCCCTCTTTCAAGGGCGAGAGGACATCAGCCAAATACTTTGTTGAGCATATCGGCTACGTCCTTATCGGTGGCAATGTCATCCTCGCTGACGTTCTTGTCATTGGAGTCCGAGCCACCGGGGTCTGGTTTGGGAGCTTCCGATTTGCCAAACACAGTGTCCAGCATATCTTTGACTTCTTCGTCCTTTGCGACTTTCCCGTCGGCGACCTGACCTTGTGCCAAATATCGCAGCAGGTCACAATCGCCGCCATCGCCGCAATTCTGAACGGTGATAGCCTGCATGATGTCCCACTTCTGCGTAGTTTTCTTCCGACCATCCAGCCCGAAACCGACCACGGAAACGTAGAGCTTGCCGGGCTTCAGCACATCCTTCGGGATGTAGAACGCCTCATCGGCAAACTGCACCGGGACGGGCTTGGGACAAGCGCTGCTCGTGAAGACGACGATCTTGTCCAGTTCATCCCACGAGCTGTCAAATTTGAATGCGGCCTGCACAATGTCTACGCTGCCTGCGACAAGCTGGCCTTTCAGGTCATGGGTGATTTTCTGGTCATTGACCGAGAAAATAATCAGCATTGCATTCACCTCTTTTCTTACGTTATCAGCGAACGAATATCAAACGTATTGTCGTTGTAATAGGCGTTCGCCTGCGAATAGCAGTCAACTTGGTCATCGTGCGCACCGCTTGGGAACGCCGCCATTTCCTCCACAAAGTCCATCACCCACGGGCAGGCAGATGCCGCTGGGATGTAGACGTTCCCAGCTTCAGCCACAGCGGTGGTCGCATGGGCGCGGACCACCTTGCCACCAAACGGCTCCACCGGGATGATTCCGGGAATTTCTTTCTTCAGCACGTCGATGACCGCCGTGCCGTTGGCCTTGTCCTCGACCAGCTTTCTTGTGGTCTGGGGCCACTTGGAGGAAAGCCCGCGCATGGCATCCAGCGTTTCCGTGAAGCTCATGCGGCCACGCACCTGATCGAGCAGATAGCGGTCTGCGCCTTTCCTTGCCCAGACCTGTCCAACAACGAAGTCTGAACCGTCCTTGTCCTTGAAGGTGCAGTCCCACGACTGGATGAAGTCATGCAGGCCGGACGGCAACGCCGCCCAGCGTTTCCACCACTCTCTCTTGAACATACCGCCGGAGCTCGGTGTGGGGGTCTGCATATACAGAGAAGACCATGCGTATGTACCGACGGTCTCTTTCTGTTGTGCAGCCCATGCTTCGTCGTAGCCGCCCGCAGGCCACAGCGCCTCGCCTAGCTCACGGCCCAGAGGGTCGGTAGCCGGGTCTTCGCAAACGGCCGGGAGCGAGATAATGTCCCAGTCCTCAACCTTGCCGTACTCCGGGTTCAGGAGCCGGGCGGCAAGGTCATCTTCGTGCCAGCGGGTAAGGATGATGATAACAGCGCCGCCTGCGTGCAGTCGGGTACTCACCGTGGACTGGTACTCGTCCCACAGCTTATCGCGGTAGGTGGCAGATTCAGCCTCGGCGCGGTTCTTGATGGGGTCATCGACGATAAGCAGGTCTGCGCCATAGCCGGTGATGGAGCCGCCGATACCAACGGAGATCATGCCGCCCATGCCGTTGTCGAGGTTCCAGTTCGTTTTGGTGGCCTGCACTTGGGAGATGGTATGCCCAAACAGCGTAGGACCGAACTCCTCGACCTTATCGCGGTTCCGCTTGCCGAATTGCTGGGCAAGGTCGCCGCTGTAGCTGATCTCGATGACACGCTTCTCTGGGTTCTTTCCCAGATAGAACGAGGGGAAGGTTTCGGTCACGGTCATGGACTTGCCGTGGCGCGGCGGCATGAATATCATCAACCGCTTGGTCTTCCCCTCCATGATGCTTTCCAGCTTCTCACACACGAGGTCGAGGTGTCTGGCTCTTTTCCACCTGCCCATGTGGACGTACTGGACATAATCGGCGTAGTGCCGTTTCGCCAGCGCAATCCGGGCATTTGAGCCGAGGTACTTACGCTTGGCAGGCGAAACATTATTCCGCGTCGCCATCAAGGCCCTCGTCCATTTGAGCCAAACGGCGGAGTTCATCATCCGTCAGGTTATCGAACGGGGATGTCTGAACAGCTCCGTCAAGCGTAACCTTCTGGGTCTGGGAGAACTCATCCCGGCATCGGTTGTTGAGCCAGTACATCTGCGCCATTGTATCGGGAACGGCTTTCTTCGTGAGCGTTCTGACCCGGACCGGCTTCTGCTCACCAGTCCGAGGGTCTACGTCAATGACGCTTTCCTTTTCCTGATATTCAAAGCCTACAGCGCGTTCAAACAGAGATTTTTTTACTTTTGCGTCGGCGACTTCTTTTCCGCTCTGACAGGCCGTATTGAACGACGGGTACGTCTGTCGCCAGCGAATGATGGTTCTACGCGAAACGCGGAAGGCATCGGCAATGTCCTGATCTGTTGCGCCCTTGATAGCAAGTGACCATGCCCAGTCATCGTGGTACGCCGGATTGTACTTTAGAGGCGTAGGCATTTGCTATCACCTACTTCCCTGCCAGATAATCCGCAGCCCAGTATTCAAGGGCCTGCCACTTGTTCTTCGGGCCGATCTCGCCCTCCTTGACCATCTTGTCGAGCGCCTGCGTGATGGTATCAGCAGCCTCTTTGGGGATGGCCGGAGAGCCGAACAGATTGGGCAACTGCACCCACTCCTGACTTTCATCGAAGTGCAGGTCATCGAACAGGGACTCGGTGGCCTTAATCATGGCGTGGATGGCAGCGCCGGTGTTCTTGACGTTGGCAAACTGCTGGTACTTCGTGATGGTTTCGATGAACTCCTCGTGCTGGTCAATATCTGCAACGCCCAGCATATCGGGGCTGAGGGAACCCAGAACCTTCACAAGCTGGTCCAAATCACGGAGCTGATGCGGCAGGAAAGTGAACGTGACGTTCTTCCAGTCGAACTCCACCTTCGGGGACAGCAGCTTCTCAAGCTCGGCCATAGGCTCGCCGATGATGTCCTTGCCAATGTAGCTTTCCAGCATATCGTCCACATCGTCGATCATCTTGGCGATTTCCTTCAGGGTGGACTGGTCATCAAAGCCGCTGATGGCGTTGTGCGCCAACTGCTTTGCGGCCACCTGAGAGCGCCGCAGGCCGGTGGTGTCCAGAATGACAAAAAGCTCCGTCAGCACACCGCTGTCCTTTGCAGAACGGATGCGGTGGTGGCCGGAGATAATCTCGATCTTACCGTCGATGAGTGCGCAGAACGGGAGGCTTTCAAGCTGGCCCCGCTTTTTGATGTTGTCGGTAAGCTGCTTCTGCATCTCGGTCTTCATAATGCGAGCGTTGATGTCCTGCTCGCGGAAGTCGGTCAGCTTTACTTTGGCAATGACCAGACCGGAACCCATATCGGCGACCGTTTCATACTTTACGGCTGCGCTGCTGACTTGGTTTTCTCGCGCTGTTTCTGCCATCGTTCTTCCCTCCCTAACCATTCATTCAATGCCTGTTTGGCGTTTCTATCGTACAAGGGCGACTCGTATGTGAGCCGGTAGCCCATCTTCTTATCCGGGACTTTCTTGGTCATCTCCATCAGCCCCCGCATTTCCTTGGCCTCCGGGTACTTGGTCATCTGCACCGTCTTGAGGGACTTGGCCTTTTCCTTCTCCAAATCCGTGCAGATATTCATAATCAGCGGCCTGTTCTGTGCAAGCATGGTCAGAAGCCGCCCCAGCCGGTAGGTCTTATGGGGAACGGTCATGCCGTACATGAGGAACACAGCATCGGAAACCTGCGTACCGAAGGCACCCATCGTGAGTGCCGACTTATCCAGTCCGAACACGCCTGCCAGTTTTCCGTCGATGAGGACGGCCATGTTGATAGGCGCAGACGAACCGACAAAGTTGTGCGTCCAGAGCTTTCTGTAATACTGGGCGGCGGTGCGCTCGATCTGGGTAATCTGAATCTTGCTCTTGCGGGTGATTTCATAATCACGCGGCAGGATGCTGCAATCCAGCGGCTCCAGCTTGCCCTCGTTCGGGCGGGTAATCATTTTACCCTCAGCAAGCATGGTTGCCTCATCCGGGCGGTTGGTAGTCAGGTACACGTTGATGCCGTCACGCACACCATACCGAGCAAAGACAGGATGCCCGGCAGTGAGGCCCGGGGCGTTCTCCTCGTAGCACATCAGAAGGCACTTGGCATCGTTCATCTTGTCGTACAGGTCGTTCAGCCCGGTCTTGGGGTCAAAGATGCCGTACTCAGGTTCTTTCCATGTCATGCGCCCGCCGGTGTCGTACCACTTCTCGAATCCAGCGGCATAGGTGGGCGGGTTTGCAACCACAAGGCAGTGGGGGTCATCATAGCACGTTTCAAGGTGCTTCCACATATCCAGCGGGCGGTAGCTCATCCCATGCAAGGACTGCTTGGCCCTGTCGAGCTGTGCGCGGATTTCCGCCAGATGCTCCTCCTTGCGGTATTCCAGATCGCGCATGATGCCGTAGAAGTATTCCTTCCCGGCGTTCTTCACAGTCCGCAGGTACAACTGCGCATAGAGCGCAACCGCAGGGTCAAGCAGCTCCTCATTCGCGAAGCCGTCCGCTCTGATTTCCAGCTCCTCAAGGGACTTGCCCGTGATGGCATATCCCATGATGGAGGTGAACATCGAAACGTCGCTGGCCTCAATCTCGCTGGGCTTGTACCCACACTGCGCCGCGATGTGCGACATGGCGAAAGCGCCGGCGCACGGCTCAACGAACCGGGTGTACCCCTGCTTGCGGGCGTTTTCAATCAGCGGCTTCAGGAACTTCTGCTCCTGAGCAACCAGAGTTCCGAGGAAGAACGCTCCGGGGTTCTGGAACTTTGCCATTCATATCACCGACCTTTCTTTCAAAATTGCCCCTCTGGTTTCGACTGGAGCAGTTGCTTTCCAGAGGGTGGGTTGTTTCCAAAGACGTGAACGTCTGGAAAGTCCTTGTTCGTAGGCATAAAAAATGGGAGCCATGCTGTTTCCAACATGACTCCCTATGGTTGGTCCGCCGAGCAGGGATTGAACCGTGCGACCCCCTGATTAAGAGTCAGGTGCTCTACTTTCTGAGCTATCGGCGGGTATTACCACATTTTCATCTGGACTGC
>OKTL01000212.1_pt1 | contig 35660 bp, 30 predicted proteins | sample 1606211 | NCBI WGS metagenome assembly OKTL01 (sample SAMEA3879538, study PRJEB24766) | human gut metagenome | biome: human-associated habitat; feature: feces | place: USA | collected 1985/1987 | reverse complement strand
CATTTTACAACGACTATTGAACCCCTTATAGGGGGATTGAGACAATTTCCGGTTAAATTGTTCAGGTCTATTTCACTATTGAACCCCTTATAGGGGGATTGAGACGTAAGCATTGCACTAAATTCTACTTCGTACAACCCTATTGAACCCCTTATAGGGGGATTGAGACACTGAATTCTCAGTTTTTTTAGGTCGGCTGATTACTCCTATTGAACCCCTTATAGGGGGATTGAGACTTACTTCAAATCCACAATCGCCCTGACTTTTACAACTATTGAACCCCTTATAGGGGGATTGAGACTACGATGTAATCTCTGTACGACTTTTCAGTTTTGGCTATTGAACCCCTTATAGGGGGATTGAGACGCAGTTTTTTCATAGAAGACATCATATTGAACTCCTATTGAACCCCTTATAGGGGGATTGAGACTTTCTGTCCACTGCATTAAGCAGTGGGAAGGCTTCCTATTGAACCCCTTATAGGGGGATTGAGACCCTTAATCAGGAAGAACAGCTCTCGTTCTGCTTCGCCTATTGAACCCCTTATAGGGGGATTGAGACTGTCTTCGATGAGGAAACCAGATTCCTCTAAATCGGCTATTGAACCCCTTATAGGGGGATTGAGACGAGTTTGGCATACTCCTTTAGTTAGACTTTTCATTGTTTTCCTATTGAACCCCTTATAGGGGGATTGAGACGTTTTGTAAAAGGCCAGAAATCAACCCGATATATATATTCATTGGCTATTGAACCCCTTATAGGGGGATTGAGACGAAGCGCGATGCAAACAACATCAAATCATCAATGTTTGCTATTGAACCCCTTATAGGGGGATTGAGACACCTTCATCTAAAACCTTATTCAAGGCACGTACAGACTATTGAACCCACTTATAGGGGGATTGAGACTATTGAAACGAGACGCAAAGTTTATAATGTGTGCTCCACTATTGAACCCCTTATAGGGGGATTGAGACAATAATTGCAACTAATGCAATTATTAGGACCACTAATAACTATTGAACCCCTTATAGGGGGATTGAGACGTATGCCTCGTTAAGGATAATAGCAATTTCTTCCACTATTGAACCCCTTATAGGGGGATTGATACTTATTTATGGGGGAAACTGCATGTCCGCGGTTGACGGCTATTGAACCCCTTATAGGGGGATTGAGACAATTAAATTATGATTCTTATCATTTCTCCATATTTGGAAAGTTCAACTATTGAACCCCTTATAGGGGGATTGAGACATATTCCGCCGTTGCCGGCGCATAGTCATACCGTAGACTATTGAACCCCTTATAGGGGGATTGAAATGCTCATTTGCCTTCCTTGAAAGGGGAGCGGTGGAGGAGTTGTTTACGGGTTTGGAGTGTGAAGAGTGAAGAGTTGAGTTAAAAACGTTCCTGGCACAAACAAATATATCGCCGTTTTTTCAATAAAATGGGGATGATCACGCTTGACATATCTACCGCTTGTGTTTATAATTTCTGAAAAGAGCATTATCTTGTTCTATTGAACCCCTTATAGGGGGATTGATACGCAGAACCTGCTACCGACGTGCTGTTCAGTGTTGCAATCACTATTGAACCCCTTATAGGGGATTGAAATGCTCATTTGCTTTCCTTGAAAGGGGAGCGGTGGAGGAGTTGTTTACGGGTGTGGAGTGTGGAGAGTGAAGAGTTGAGTTAAAAACGTTCTTAACACAAACAAATATATCGCGATTTCCCCAATAAAATGGGGATGATCACGCTTGACATATCTACCGCTTGTGGTTATAATCTTTGAAAAGAGCATTATCTTGTTCTATTGAACCCCTTATAGGGGGATTGATACATGTAATTTTCTCCTCTTTTTAAAATTTGCACTTTGGTGCAAAGTGCCTATTGAACCCCTTATAGGGGGATTGAGACTTGATTCCTTTGGTGTTGCTGGATTCTACCAGTTACACTATTGAACCCTTTATAGGGGGATTGATACGCTCTGCTACTGCTTCTTCTTCCTCTCTTGTGAGAGTCCGCTATTGAACCCCTTATAGGGGGATTGACACGACCCTGCGGGAATGAGGAATTAGAAATGAGAAATGAGCAATTATCTTTCTCAGCTGAACAGGGGAAGCAGGTCTGCATTTAATTACTCATTGCTCATTACTAATTGCTCATTTCCGATTGACAGCACTCTCTTCCGGTGATAGAATCGTTTCGGCGAAATCGGGCGGCCGAAGAACAGCCGAAAGGGGAAGTAAAAAATGAAAAAAAGGTATTTGAAACAATTGCTTGCATTCGTGCTTTGCGCATTTGCGGTGCTGAATTCTGCGGCGGCATTGACGGCGGGCTCGAACGAAACCGCTGCATCGGGCATTACGGTTGAATCTGCGAACGGAGCGGAGCGGGTGATTCCGTCGATCGTTTCGGCGGACGAGTGGGAAGTTTTGCGCCTTGTGAACAGCGAACGTTCTGCAAGAGGACTGTCGCCGCTGACGACTTTTTCAACGCTTCAGAGTGGTGCGGAGATTCGTGCGAGGGAGATCGTGACGCTTTTTTCGCACACAAGGCCGAACGGCGAAAGCTGCTTCACCGTGCTTGACGAAGTCGGCATAGGCAATTATCAGTCGGCGGGAGAAAACATTGCAGCGGGGCAGAATTCACCGGCTGCCGTTATGAACTCGTGGATGAACAGTGAAGGTCACCGCAATAACATCCTTTCCGCAAGCTATAAGCATATCGGTGTCGGCATGAAGCATGAGCCGAACAGCATATACGGAAAGCATTGGGTTCAGCTCTTTTGTGCGGGCTTCAGCGAAAGATATACGGAATGCAGCCTGATGCTTCCGAGTTCGATGCATTTCCCGCTCGGAACATCGATAAGCTCCATGGGCATAGCCGTGCGGCTGCGGTCGAATGTTTGGGGCGATTGCTATATGCCGCTTTCCGATGAATTCTGCACCGGGTTCAACAGCGGCAGTGCGGGCGAACAGACGGTAACGGTGAACATTGAAGGCTGCACGGCAGTTTTTTCCGTTGTTCTCGCAGCGCAGTCGGGCATTCCGGGGGATGTTGACGGCGACGGCAGGGTCACTTCAAGCGATGCACTCATGATCATGCGTCACGCGCTCGGCGTTGTTCACCTCAGCGGCGCGGCACTCGCGGCGGCGGATGCTGACGGCGACGGAAACGTTACTGCGGCGGATTCATTGCTTGCAATGCGAACGGCAATGGGCTTTTGAACCGACGGCAAACGAAACGGCGGCACTGCCGACGGACGGAGGCCGCAGAAAACAAATTTGAATATGCAACCGGCGCAAACCGCGGGAGCATCGGCAGATTCGGTTTGCGTTTTTCATTTTTCACATTGATTTTGCATTTCAACTCAATCTGCATTGCAATGTGTGCTTATTAATGGTATAATGAACCAACCGATATATCGAAAAAGCAAATATCGGAAATAACCTATACGGAAGGATACACATGATGAAAAGAAAGACATGGCTCACAATTGGCATTGCGGCATTGCTTTTATTCTGCACTGCCGTGCTTGCGGAGGGTGCGAACAGGAATGTTCCGCTTGACAGCGCGCTTGATGCTGCGCTGAATGCACCGGGCAGCGGCATTGCGTTTGCAAACGGCTCGGCGTATCCGTGGCAGGTTGTTGAAATTGATGGGCGGACGGCGGCAAAGAGCGGCAACGCGGGCGCAGCCAATTCAAGCAGCGCGGTTTCGGCACAGGTCACGATTGCGGAAGGGCAGAGCCTTTCCTTTGACTGGAATGTTGACGGTGAACCTACGACCGGTGCGCTTGCAATGTGGGATTATCTTGTATTCATCGTTGACGGCGAATATATCGATTATATTCACAGCGTTGAGGAAAACACTCCGCTCGGCTGGGAAACCTTCACATGGACTCCGGACGAGGCGGGAACGTATACCGTGGAGTGGGCATATAACAAGGATGCATCGAACAATTCCGGTGCGGACTGCGGTTATCTTGACAACGTTGCTGTAATCGGCGAACCCGTGCAGACGGCGGCACCGACGGCCGAACCGCAGCCGGGAGAGGAATTCACGATTTTTGAAGAGGATTTTTCACAGCTTCCGAGTGACGAATGGTGGAACGACGACATGGACGGTGACGGCAACTATTGGCATTGGGACACGTCCTGCGGTCACAATGCGCCCGGCGCACTTTATTCGCTTTCATACAGCTCTTCCGGTCCGCTCACGCCCGATAACTGGGTCTGCATACCGTATTTCGATATTCCCGCCGATGCGGAAAACGTTCAGCTCAGCTTCTGGCTCAGCGCATTCGATGAGGATTTTTATGCGGAACATATCGACGTCTGCGTGATTTCGATTTACGAAAACTATTACGGGTACTACGATTATGAAATTCTCGGCACGCTCGATTCAATCACTCTCGACAGCTGTAATTGGCGCAAATACACCTGCGACCTGAGCGACTACGCCGGTGAAGAGGAGTTGAGCATTGCGTTCATGCATTGCAATTGCACCGATCAGAGCGGTGTTATTCTTGATGATATTGCCATCACGGCAACCGTGGGCGGTGAACTGCCCTGCACTCCCGGCGATGTTGATTTTGACGGAAGGGTTACTGTCGGCGATGCATTGACGGTCATGCGCCATGCGCTGAATGTTTATATGCTGCCCGAAGCTGCGCTGCCCGCTGCGGATGTTGATGCGGACGGCAATGTTACCGTTGCGGATGCATTGCAGATAATGCGCATTGCGCTTTTTAATCAATAATTTCGTAATGCGGGCGGCACCCGAAAACCGTCTGATTAAATGATAGACTGAAAGTTCAATAAGGCTGCTGCGGGATGCATGATGTTCCGCGGCGGCTTTTGCTTTTTTTGAGGCACGGAAGAAAAAATGCAATAAAATTAATCAGTGAAATAATAAAAACAATAAGCCGCAATGTGTTGAAAAATGGGCGAAATTGTGATAAAATAGATAATATTTATAAGACTTTGAGAACACTCGGTTCAAAAAGTCGAAGGGGGTACAGCGGATTGACAGAACAAAGCGGCGCGGGACTGCCTGCGGAGAAAAAAATGCACGCTGAAGGAACAAATGCTTGCGAATATGCCGTTGAAATGATCGGCATCACAAAGCGGTTTCCGGGAATCGTTGCAAACGACAATATCACATTGCAGCTCAAAAAGGGCGAGATTCATGCTCTTTTGGGTGAAAACGGTGCGGGCAAAAGCACTCTTATGAGTGTGCTTTTCGGACTGTATCATCCGGAAGAGGGCGAAATTCGCAAGAACGGAAAAACTGTTGAAATCAACGATCCGAATGATGCAAACGCACTCGGAATCGGCATGGTGCACCAGCATTTTAAGCTTGTTGAAATTTTCAGCGTGCTGGATAACATCATCCTCGGCGTTGAGCCCACAAACTCTGCCGGTTTCCTTAAAAAAACGGAGGCGCGCAGGCGCGTTGTTGAGCTGAGCGAAAAATACGGGCTGCGAATCGAACCGGATGCACTCATTTCGGATATCACTGTCGGAATGCAGCAGCGCACGGAAATACTCAAGATGCTGTATCGGAACAACGAAATACTTATTTTTGATGAACCGACAGCGGTTTTGACTCCGCAGGAGATCGATGAGCTGATGGAAATCATGCGAAGCCTTGCGGCGGAAGGCAAGAGCATTCTGTTTATTTCACACAAGCTGAACGAAATCATGGCGGTTGCGGACAGGTGTACAGTGCTGCGAAAGGGCAGATGCATCGGCACCGTCGATGTTAAGAATACAACAAAAGAGGAACTCTCCCGCATGATGGTCGGGCGCGATGTGGACTTTGTGGTTCACAAAGATGAGGCAAAACCGAAAGAAATTGTCCTTTCCGCCGAAGGCGTCTGCGTGGAATCCAAACTGCATAAACACCTTGCGGTCAAAAACGTCAGCTTCAATGTTCGTGCCGGTGAGATCGTCTGCATTGCGGGCATCGACGGCAACGGTCAGACGGAGCTTGTTTACGGGATTACGGGTCTTGAACCGCTGAGCGCAGGCAATGTGCAGATGTGCGGAAAAGATATAACCGCCGCACCGATCCGCAAGCGTTCCCGATTGGGCATGAGCCATATTCCGGAGGATCGGCATAAACACGGGCTTGTGTTGGATTATTCGCTTGAATACAACATGATTTTGCAGAGGTATTTTGAGCCGCAGTTTGTTTCACCCGCAGGTTTTTTAAAGCGCGGCGCGATTCGCGAATACTCCGATGAGCTGATTCGGCAATACGACGTCCGCTCGGGTCAGGGGTCGGTGACTGTTGTGCGCAGCATGTCCGGCGGCAACCAGCAGAAGGCTATCGTTGCCCGTGAGCTTGACAAAAAGCCCAAGCTGCTTGTTGCGGTTCAGCCGACGCGCGGGCTTGATGTCGGCGCAATTGAATTCATTCACAAACGCCTTGTTGAACAGCGGGACAACGGCGCGGCGGTGCTGCTGATTTCGCTTGAACTTGACGAGGTTATGAACCTTTCCGACAGGATACTTGTGATGTACGAGGGCGAAATTGTCGGTGAACTCGATCCGAAAAAAACCACCGTGGAAGAACTCGGACTTTATATGGCAGGCGCAAAAAAGGGGGCAGAGTATGGAACAAAACACGAATAAAGTCGGAAAGCATTCCGCACCGCAGCAGGTGCAGGGCGAGAGCTTTTTCCGCCGGCTGCTTAAAAAGCCGGGGGTTCAATCCTTCCTTGCCGCATTGCTGTGCATCGTTATCGGTCTTGTTGTGGGCTATATCGTTCTGCTTGCAATTGAGCCTTCCGGTGCGTCGAAGGCGATCGGCGCGGTGCTGAAAAACTTCCTTGCAAGGCGAAGCAGTGCATTGCGGATGAAGCAGTTTGCAAACACGCTCGTTAAAACGGCACCGCTGATTATGTGCAGTCTCTCCATTCTTTTTGCATACAAAACGGGGCTTTTCAACATCGGCGCGGCGGGACAGTATGTTCTCGGCGCGGGTGCCGCACTGTATTGCGCGCTCGGGCTTGAATTGCCGTGGTATGTATGTCTGCTTGCGGCGGCTGCCGCAGGTGCGCTGCTTGGCTGCATTTCGGGTGCGCTTAAGGCATATTGCAACGTTAACGAGGTCATTTCCTGCATAATGCTGAATTGGATAAGCCTTTATGCGGTAAATTCGGTGCTTAAGGATTTTTGCCCTGTCGGATACAAGGACACCTTCACGCTTGTGAGCCGCAACAGTTCCGCTCTGCTTCCGAGTCTCGGACTGAATAAGGTCTTCGGCAGCGAAAGTGCGACGATCGCGATACCGATGGCGGTAATAATGGCAATCATCATTTGGGTCGTTCTTGAAAAAACAAAATTCGGTTATGAGATAAAGGCAACGGGACTGAACCGCAATGCGGCAAAGTACTGCGGAATGCGTGAAAAACGCAATATCATCCTGACGATGTTCATTGCGGGTGCGCTTGCGGGCATTGCGGCGGCAATGATGTTTCTTTCGGGTTTTATGGAGTGGGACATCAACCAAAGCTCCGTTCCCGCAATGGGATTCAACGGCATTGCGGCGGCGTTCCTCGGCGGACTGAATCCGATAGGTGCGATTTTTTCTTCCTATTTTATTCAGCATATCACGGACGGAGGCAGTTCTCTCGATACGCGCCTCTATCCGACACAGATTTCCGACCTGATTTCATCGCTGATAATCTATCTCTGCGGCTTTGTGCTGTTCTTTAAGCTTCGCATGAATGCGCGCATTGACGGAAAAAACAAAAAACAAACGGCAAAGGCCGAACCGGCAGCGTTGGGAACAGAAACAAAGGAGGAACAAAACTGATGATGCTTTTGATTCAATACACACTTGTTTTTTCGTCCGTTTTGCTGCTTGTCGCACTCGGCGGCTGCTTTTCGGAACGCTCGGGCATTATCAACATCGGGCTTGAGGGCATAATGGTGATCGGCGCGTTGGGCGGCGTGATGGTGCTTCACAACCTTTCACCGCAATTGCCCGGGATTGTGATACTGCTGCTGACGGTTGCGGCTTCAATTGCGGCAGGCATGATATACTCGCTGCTTCTTGCCGTGGCAAGCATCAATTTCAAGGCGGATCAGACGCTTGTCGGCACGGCAATGAACATGCTCGGTCTTGCGCTTGCAACCGTTATTGCAAAGGCTTACAACATTGCGACAACATCCGGTGCGGACAACTCGGCGCGAATCGCTTTTGTTGAAAACAAAAAAGCTCTTGCACTTGTTGAAGGAACGGAATTCAACTGGTTTATGATACTTGCATTTGCTGCGCTTGCCGTCGGCTGGGTCGTGCTTTACAAAACACGCTTCGGACTCAGATTGATGGCATGCGGCGAACATCCGCAGGCGGCAGATTCCGTCGGCATAAACGTTAAAAAAATGCGTTACAGCGGCGTTCTGATTTCCGGAGCTGTGGGAGGATTGGGCGGCATTGCCTATGTTACGGCGGGCGTCAGCATGTGCAATTTTGAAGTCGGCGTTGCAGGTTTCGGCTTCCTCGCGCTTGCGGTCATGATTTTCGGTCAGTGGAAACCTTTGCGCATTGCAATTGCGGCACTGCTGTTCGGATTCTTCCGCGCACTTGCAAACGTATACAGCGGGTTCGATTTCCTGACTGCGCTCAATATTCCGAAGCCCGTTTACAACATGCTTCCGTACATAATTTCCCTCATCGTGCTTGCGTTCACTTCTAAAAAGTCGCTTGCACCGAAAGCGGAAGGCATTCCGTACGACAAAGGCTCAAGGTAAATATCGCGGCGGAATATGTTCGTGCATTCCGCCGAAAGCTTAAACTCTTAAACTGAAAAAAACCGCTCGCAATGAGCGGTTTTTGATTGAAAGCATTTCTCAAATTTTTATTTTTCGGGATACATATCGATCGTGCGGAAGGTGTATCCGCGGGCGATGAGATCCTCGATCATTTCCGGAAGAACATCCACGGTGTCGCCGCAGGTGTCATGGCAAAGGAACACAACATGCGGACTGTTTTCCTTTTCGTGCCAATCCATGCTCTTGCGGTAGGATTCAAGAAGGTACTGCTTTGTGGGCAGGTGATTGACATTGCCCTGCGGCCAACGGTCGTTGTTGCCGGCATTCCAATCGAACCATGCGTAACCTTTTTCTGCAAGACGGGCTTTGATTTCCGCCTTAATGTCCTTGGGACAGAGCCCCGTTGTGCTTCCGCCCGGAAAGCGAACGCGGATGTTCGTTTGCGGTGAACCGACTGCTTTTTCATATGCCGCTGCCCATTTGTCGATTTCCTTCATGAACGCATCGGCAGAGGCGTAACAGGTCGGAAAATCATGCGTGTAGGAATGGCATGCAACAAAATGCCCGCGGCTGACGGTTTCGCGCACGATTTCGGGACGACGGTCAACAAAATATCCGACGGTGAAGAATGTTGCCTTGACGTTGTATCTGTCCAGAATATCCAGAACACGGTAGGTGTTCTCGCATGGACCGTCGTCGAAGGTCAAATAAATATATTTTGCGCCGCCGGTGTTGGGCTGCGAAGAAGGCTGCGCCGTTACAGCATCTGTGGGAGAAGGTGCTGCCGTTGAACTCGGTTCCGAAGTCAAGGCCGGGGTTGCGGTCGGAGCCTGCGAGGCTGCATCCGTTGCAGGAACGTCTGTTGCGGGCATACTCGGAGCGGGCGTCTCCGCCGAAGCGGGTGTGCCTGAAACATTCGGCCTCGGAGCGGAAGAGCCGCCGATGTCGACAATGCTCCCGCTGCCGCTTCCGGACGGGCCGCACGCAGTGAGGAAAACTGTTGCTGCAAACAGCAGAGTGCCGATAATTTTCTTTAAATATTTCATAATCATAAATGCCGAAGCAAAAATTCCTTTATCATTATTAGCAGAGAACGGGCGGCATGATTCAGGCAATAAAAGGCCGGACAAAATGCTGCACGATTTCCGTCATCGGCATAATATCATGCTTCTGAGACAGATTCAATATCTATTTGTTAACATTTTGTGACAAATTTCACCGAATTTGAACAGTACGGATTAGTGTACATGCAGAATTGTTGAAAAGTTGAATTCACTGCGAAAAAAACGTGCGCCGATTTCGGCCGCGCAATGCATTTGCCCGAAAGGTCGGTATTGCGCAGCAAAAAACTGCCGCAAAAGCAGGTGCTCGCTGCGGCAGTTATTAAAACAAGGGTGATAAGTCAGTGCTTTTTGTTTTTAAAAACGGAATCGATTCGGTTGCGCGGGTTCCGTTAATCAATTTTGAGCGGAATTCCGTTCACGGCAAAATGCACTTCGTTGATGCTGCCGTAGGGCAGAGCAGTCAATAACACGGACTGGGTCGCAAGATTGAGCAGCCCTGCATCATTTGCAACTGTTTCAAAATCGGATGAAAGATTTACTGTCAAAACGCCGTTTTCGATAACAGCTCCGAGAACAAGCGTGTTTTCCGGAAAACAGCTGCGAAGCCCGCGCAGCTCCGTTCCCGCTGCAAGCTGCTGTATACAGGAGTATAAATCCGTGCTGCCCTCCGCGTAACGTGTTATGGGAATCATCAGGCTTCCGGATTCATTCGGGAAATACAGTGTCAGCGGTTTAGCCGAACCGGAGGTCGCAATTTCGGCGTTTTCAACGTTTAGGGCATATTTACCGTGCTTTTGCGGCGGAAGACTGCCGTTTGCGGTGATGTCATTGCAGCCGTTCAGAAAGATTGAAACGGTTTCAACCGAATCGAACTCAGTGAGCGTGTTTACAACGGCGGCAAAAAGCTGCTGTTCACTGTCGTAATCGGGCATGACGGGCAGATTCACAAGGTTCACGCGCGCTTCGCCGTTCTGAATGCTTATCTGAATCTCCGTCCCCTGCGGTATCACGGCTTTAAGGCCGTTTTTGGAAAGTGCGGCGCGGTTTTCGTCCGAAGCAGTCATTTTTGCAAGGCAGGCTTTTGCAATGCCCGCTTGCTGCGGCACGGATGCAACAACCGGAAGGAGATAGCCTTCATCTGTCAGATAATAAAGAGTTTTATTGACTTTTTTGCCATCAGGTGCGGCGGCGTCGGTTGCGGGTGCGGAACAGACGGGAGTCGGCACGGCAGTCGGCACGGGGCTGCATGAGGCCGGCTGCGGAGTCGTGACGCAGTCCGGTGCATCGGAACAGCCGCAGAACAAGGCTGCAATCGTCAGCAGAACGAGTATAAGCGCAGAAAATCGTGCGGTATGACGGCATGTTGATTTCATTGTTGTTTCAATTCCTCCGAGAAAATTTTGCGGGCGGCGTTTCGTCTGTGCGGAAGCAATTCCGCTCGGCTGATTAATTATATTTGCTTTTTGAAACAAAAATACTTGAACGAATGCAAATTTGCACTGCTCGAAATTATTCGATAGTCGGATTATCGATAGTATAACGATCGAAATAATGAAATTATTGGACAAAAAACGAATAAAAAACTTGACATGCGTCAAAAAAATGATATAATGAGCCTGAGCGGAAGCTGTATTCCGTCCCTGCATCCCGTGCAGCGGAATGCTGCCGTCGCAGCTGCAACTGAATAGAACAGGCTTTCTTCCTGCGTTCCGCAAAGGGGGAATCGGGTGCAAATCCCGGCGAGTCGGTCACTGTGAAGTTCGGATTGTTTTTGTTTTTTATTAAACAAAGTATATCGATATTTAGATATCGATAACGCACGGAATATAGAGATAAAAACATTCGAAATAAGTCAGATTACCCAAAGAAGGCCTGAGCTTCTGCCGTCACCGGAGGCTGAATGGATTATGCACAGTCGCGTTTTGTTTTGGGAACAACCGGGTGTGAGCTGAACGGTTTGATTTTTGCAAAAATTCGGGATGAACGAGTTCTGCAAAAGGATTTTGATTCAGCATTCACAAAAAAGGGTGTTACCTTTGCACTGCGTCTCGATTCCGTCTTCCCGATTACGACCGGCTGAAGCGGAATCATTTTGTTTATACGGCTGTTTTCGGAAACTTTTCAGCTCATTTCAACCGCCGAACAAATTCGGCATACAACATTCAAAATCCGACAGAATCGGAAACAGGAGGTTTTTCAGTGATCGAACTTATTCAGCACGGCATGTACCTTGTGAACGGCGTTCCCTGTGAGAGCGTTCCGGTGCCTCCGGCAGAGGCACGCCGCGAGACCATGGCATACAAAATCTTGCAGGCACACAACACTTCGGGCGACCCCGAGAAGCTCAAAATCACATTTGACGCGCTTGTGTCGCATGATATCACATATGTCGGCATTATCCAGCAGGCGCGTGCTTCCGGAATGAAGCAATTCCCGATGCCCTATGCGCTTACCAATTGCCACAACAGCCTGTGCGCCGTCGGCGGCACGATAAACGAGGACGACCATGTGTTCGGACTTTCCGCTGCAAAAAAATACGGCGGAATTTACGTTCCCGCAAACCAGTCCGTAATTCACTCTTACGCACGCGAGCAGATGGCGGCCTGCGGAAACATGATTCTCGGTTCCGATTCGCACACACGCTACGGTGCATTGGGAACCATGGCCGTCGGTGAGGGCGGACCGGAGCTTGCAAAGCAGCTTCTTAAAAACACTTGGGACGCGCCCATGCCCGAGGTTGTGCTTGTGTACCTGACGGGAAAACCCCGCCGCGGCATCGGACCGCATGATGTTGCGCTCTCTCTTGTTAAAGCAACGTTTGAAAGCGGTTTCGTAAACAACCGTGTGCTTGAATTCGTCGGCCCCGGCATTGCCAACCTTCCCATCGATTTCAGAAACGGTATCGATGTTATGACAACGGAAACAACCTGCCTTTCCTCAATTTGGGAAACGGATGAAGAAACTCAAAAATTCTATACAGCTCATAAACGTCCCGAGGCTTACAAAAAGCTGCATCCGGGTGCGATCGCTTATTACGATAGAATGATTACGATTGACCTCGGCAAGCAGGAGGCGATGATCGCCCTGCCGTTCCATCCTTCCAACGCATACACAATTCATGAATTCCTGCAGAATGCGGAAGAACTCCTTAAAAAAGTCGAACAGGATGCGCAAAAACGCTTCCCGAAGGCGAATGTGAAGCTTGTTGACAAGATTCACGACGGCGGCGTTTGGGCCGATCAGGGCGTTATTGCCGGCTGTTCCGGCGGTCTGTTTGACAATATCGCCGAAGCTGCGGATATAATGCGCGGCGGAAGCACGGGGAACGGTGAATTTGCGTTGGATGTTTACCCGACAAGCATTCCCGTTTCGCTTGCACTCACAAAACACGGCGCGACAGGCGACCTGCTTTCCGCCGGTGCAATAATCAAGCCCAGCTTCTGCGGCCCGTGTTTCGGTGCGGGTGATGTTCCCGCCAACAACGGCCTTTCACTGCGCCACACAACGCGCAACTTCCCCAACAGGGAAGGTTCAAAACCCGGAGAGGGTCAGTTTGCGGGCGTTTGCCTGATGGATGCACGTTCCATTGCCGCAACCGCGCTGAACGGAGGAAAGATTACCGCGGCGACGGATATTGAATACGAATGCACCGCACCGGAATATGAATTTGATTCCTCGGCATACGACAGAAGGATTTATTACGGCTTCGGCAAAGCGGATCCGTCGGTTGAGCTTGTGATGGGTCCCAACATTACGGACTGGCCCAAAATGTATGCACTGACCGAGAACCTGCTTGTAAAGCTTGCTGCCGTTATTCATGATCCGGTAACAACAACGGATGAGCTGATTCCCTCCGGCGAAACGTCCTCCTATCGCAGCAACCCTCTGCGCCTTGCGGAATTTACCCTGTCAAGACGTGAACCGGCATATGTCGGCAGAGCGAAAGAAATTGCAAAACTTGAAGGCGAACGCCGCAGCGGTGCAGTGCCGGCGGAAATTGTCGAAACGCTGAACCGTGTCGGCAACGGTGCGGAGCTTGCGAACAATACTCAGTTCGGCTCATGCGTGTTTGCGAACAAACCCGGTGACGGTTCCGCACGCGAACAGGCGGCTTCTTGTCAAAAGGTTTTGGGAGGTTTCGCAAATATCTGCTATGAATATGCAACGAAACGCTACCGCAGCAACTGCATCAACTGGGGCATTTTGCCGTTTACCATTGACGACGGAACTGAATTCAACTATGAACCCGGCGACTGCGTTTTCGTGCCCGGCATCCGCGCAGCGGTTGAAAACGGCACAGAAAACATTCCCGCAAAAATCATAAGGCAGAACGGTGATGTGTGCGATATCATGCTTCACCTCAGGGGGCTTACTCCGGATGAAAAGGAAATTATCCTTGACGGATGCCTGATGAACTATTATGCGGCAAGAGCGGAATAAGCAAAGAGCGGGATAAGAACCGAAAACAACCGGCGGGCGTTTCCGTGAACGATTCCGGAAACGCACCGCTTCCGAACAATATTAATACAAATTTGAACATGGAAGGAAATACCGATGGAAAAGATTAAGATGACAACCCCGATAGTCGAAATGGACGGGGACGAAATGACGCGTGTGCTTTGGGGCATGATAAAAGACGAGCTGATTCTGCCTTTTATTGACCTTAAAACGGAGTATTACGATCTTGGCCTGCTGCACCGCAACGAAACTCAGGACAAAGTGACCGTTGACGCTGCGAACGCAACCCGCAAATACGGCGTTGCAGTCAAATGCGCAACAATAACCCCGAACGCACAGCGCATGAAGGAGTATCCGCAGCTTACCGAAATGTGGAAAAGCCCGAACGGAACAATTCGTTCAATTCTTGACGGAACGGTTTTCCGCGCACCGATACTCATCGATTCCATTCATCCCGTTGTTAAAAACTGGAAAAAACCCATTACCATTGCCCGTCATGCCTACGGTGATGTTTATAAAAGCGTTGACATGTATACGACCGAACCCGGCACCTGCACAATGACTTTTGTCGGCGAAAGCGGAGACACCAAAACGCTCACCGTGCAAAAGGTTGACGGTCCGGCGGTGTGGCAGGGTGCGCACAACAAGGAAAAGAGCATCCGCTCGTTTGCAAAGGCTTGCTTTAAATATGCAATTGACACAAAACAGGATTTGTGGTTCTCAACAAAGGACACGATTGCAAAGATTTACGACGGCGAGTTCAAACGCGTGTTTGAAGAAGAATTCGAGAACAATTATCGTGCCGAATTTGAAAAACTCGGACTGACATATTTCTACACGCTGATTGATGATGCCGTTGCCCGCGTTATCCGCAGCGAAGGCGGATTCATCTGGGCGTGCAAAAACTATGACGGCGATGTTATGAGCGACATGGTATCGACCGCATTCGGTTCGCTTGCAATGATGACTTCCGTTCTTGTTTCTCCGGACGGCACAACCGAATACGAAGCAGCGCACGGAACAGTCACAAAGCACTATTACCGTCACCTTAAGGGCGAAGAAACTTCAACAAACCCGATGGCAACCATTTATGCATGGACGGGTGCGCTCAGAAAACGCGGGCAGCTTGACGGCATTACGGAGCTGCAAACTTTCGCGGACAAGCTTGAAGCAGCCTGCGTTGAAACGCTTAACAGCGGAATCATGACAAAGGACCTTGTCGGGCTTGTGGATGACCCCGCTTCCGTGAAGGCCGTCACGAGCGCGAAGTTTATTGCTGCCATCCGAGAAAACCTTGAAAGGACTCTTGCCTGAGCAGCCTGAGAAAGTTTTTACGAATAAAATTCGGATATGAATCGGGGCAGGCCGAAAATATCAGCCCGCCCCGCGATGAAAAAAGATTTGAAAACTGTCGAAAATGAATTCGCAGGGAGGCAATCACAAACAATGGAACTTAAAACTAACAGCACCGCCGGAACGATGGAATCCAGTGACATAATGATAATGCTTGAGCCGCGCACAGAGGGCGGAATCGAGCTTGAGCTCACGAGCAGCGTTATGCAGCAATTCGGCAAACAGATACGCAAAGTTATTCTTGACACGCTTCAGAAATACGATGTTCAAAATGCAAAAGTGGAGGCAGTGGATAAAGGTGCGTTGGATTGCACCGTTCGCGCCCGCACCGTTGCCGCAATTTACCGTGCGGCTCAGCGCAGCGATTACCGCTGGGAAGTTTAAACGGATTTATCCTTGGGAGGAAGGATGCTTTTGCGGAACAGAGTATCGAAACATTTAATATTTTGATGCGGAATAAAGCCGCCGCAAAAGCGGATATAAGAAAATGTACATTAAAGATCGTTTAAGAAGAAGCATGATGTTCATTCCGGGCAACAACCCCGGCATGATACGTGATGCGAATATTTACGGTGCGGACAGCATCATGTTTGACCTTGAGGATTCCGTTGCCTACACCGAAAAGGATGCGGCAAGGCTGCTTGTTTACAACGCGTTGAAAACATTGGACTTCGGAAGCAAGGAAACGGTTGTCCGCATCAATGACCTTTCAAGCGGACTCGGGGTTGCGGACCTTGAGGCCGTTGTCCGCGCCGGTGTGCAGGTCGTTCGCCTGCCGAAGACGGACAGCGCACAGGATGTTATCGACTGCGAACGCGAGATTGAGCGCATTGAAAAGGAAGCGGGCATTCCCGTCGGCACAACAGGCATGATGGCGGCTATTGAGTCTGCAAACGGCGTGCTGAATGCGGCGTCGATTGCAAAAGCGAGCGATCGCCTTATCGGAATCGCTCTCGGTGCGGAGGATTATGTCACCGACCTTAAAACCACCCGTTCGGACGGCATTGAGCTGCTTTTTGCCCGCAGCATGATACTCAATGCGGCAAGGGCAGCGGGCATTGCCGCACTGGACACGGTTTATTCCGACGTGAACAACGAAGAAGGCTTCGTTGCGGAAGCAACGTTAATTAAAAAACTGGGATTTGACGGCAAATCCATTATCAACCCGCGCCAGATCGAGCCGCTGCACAAGGTCTTTATGCCGAGCGAAAAGGATCTTAACAAGGCGCGCGCAATAATGGATGCGATTGCGGAGGCGAACGCACGCGGCAGCGGCGTTGCAAGCCTTAAGGGTAAGATGATAGACAAACCCGTTGTCATTCGCGCTCAGCGGCTGCTTGACCTGTATGAGGCGGGACGCAGAATCGATGAAGTGGAGGATTGACAGAAATGAACTTTGATATCAACAAAATTCCGCATATAAACGAAATTGCGAACAACGGAAGTTTCAACGGCGCACGCAGCAAAAATACCGAAACCTTTCAGCAGCGCTGCAGGGATTGCAACAAGATAGTTCCTTCCCTTGAGGAGGCAATAAAAAAATCCGGACTTCGCGACGGGATGACGATAAGTTTTCATCACCATTTCCGCAACGGTGACCATATCATTAACAATGTTCTTGATAAACTTGCGGAGATGGGGTTTAAAAACCTGACGCTTGCGGCGTCGTCGCTTTCGGCTGTTCATGCGCCGCTGATTGAACACATCCGCTCCGGACTTATCACCCACATTGAAACTTCCGGCCTGCGCGGAGAACTTGCGGAGCAGATTTCACGCGGGTTGATGGATTTTCCGGTTGTTTTCCGTTCCCATGGCGGAAGGGCATCCGCAATCCGTTCCGGTGAGCTGCACATTGATGTTGCTTTTTTGGGTGCGCCCTCGTGCGATCCCTACGGCAACGCAAACGGGTACAGCAGGGATGATGACGATGGCATTTCATGCGGGTCGTTGGGTTATGCAAGAACGGATGCGGAGTTTGCGGATAAGGTTATTATCATAACTAACAACATCGTTTCCTATCCCAATGCACCGTGGGCAATTCCGGAACACGATGTTGATTACGTTGTTCGTGTTGACGATATCGGCGATCCCAAGGGCATCATGAGCGGCGCAACGCGGTACACAAAGGATCCTAAGGAGCTGCTGATCGCAAAAACGGCTGCAAATGTTGTTGAAGCGGCGGGTTATCTTTACGATGGCTTTTCAATGCAGATGGGTTCCGGCGGTGCATCGCTTGCAACGGCGCGATTCATCCGCCAAAAAATGTTGGACAAGGGCATTCACTGTCGTTTCGCTCTCGGCGGAATCACGGGGCAGATCACGGCAATGCATGAAGAAGGGTTGATAGATCGCGTTCTTGATGTTCAGTCGTTTGACCTTGACGCGGCAAAATCGCTGAAGAACAACCATTTTCATCATCAGATAAGCGCAACGTATTATGCAAGCCATCTGGTTGCAACGGCAGCGGAACAGCTGGATTTTGTTATTCTTTCCGCGCTTGAAATTGACACTGATTTCAACGTGAATGTTCTCACAGGTTCCGATGGCGTGATTCGCGGGGCGATCGGAGGGCATCCCGACACGGCGGAGAGCGCGAGCCTTGCTGTTATTGTTGCGCCCCTTGTGCGCGGCAGAATTCCGACGGTTGTTGAACATGTCGGCACGGTCGTCACTCCGGGCAGCGTTATTGATGTCCTCGTTACGGACAGGGGCATTGCAGTGAACCCGAATCGCCCGGATTTGAAGGAGAAACTTGAAAAATTCGGCCTTCACGTGTTCGATATTCATGCCCTGCAAAAAAAGGCGGAGGAGCTTGTCGGTGTTCCGGAACCGATTCGCTACAAGGAACGAATCGTCGGCGTTGCAATGTATCGCGACAACACGGTCATTGACGTAATCCGTCAGATAGACGAATAAAAACGGGGAATATGCGGCGGCTTAACTGCCGAATAACCGTATTGACCTGATAATCAAAAACAACCGGCGGTATCCAAACTGCGGAGCCGCCGGTTGTTTGTTTTTTATAATTGAATCCCGAACAATTTTAAACCCGTGGTGTTTTATGCGTCCTGAGCCAATCGGAACATCATGTCAACGGCGGGCTCGATTATTTCATCGTTAAAATCATATTCGCGGGTATGGAGCTTTGCATGACGGGTGCCGCATCCGATATAGAACAATGCGCCGCTTGTGAGCTTTGTGTAGCAGCCGAAATCTTCGGAACTTCTGAACGGTTCATCCCAGCGTGCTTCCGGCAGTCCGCATTCAAGCCGCGCTTTGCGGACGGCGGCGACGGCATCGGGCGTGTTGCGCGTTTCGGGAAAGGAGTCGCGATATTGAACTTCAACATTTGTTATGCCATCCTGCCGTGCATATGCGCGGGCCCGCGCGCAGATTTCGGCATCCAGCGCATCCAGCTCGGATTCAAATTCGGCGCGTATTGTCAGCATAAGCTGCCCGAAGCCCGCATTCGTGCCGAAAGCTTCCTCGCCTATGCGCACGCAAACGACCGTTGCCATAACAATGCCGCGATGATCCTCCCTTGCGGTCAGTTCGGGAATATCAATTATCAGCTTTGATATTGCACGGGCGGGATTATGCCCGTTTTCGGGTTGGGAAGCGTGTGAGCTTTTTCCGAAAAAGCTCAGCACAAGCCCGCGCGAGGCAAATGCTGCCGTGCCGTCGTGTACCGCGACCGAACCTGCGGGAAATCCCGGCATATTGTGCCAGCCGAAGATAATGTCCGGTTTTTCATCCGCTATCATCTTTTGGCAGACGGGAGCACCGCAGCCTGTTTCCTCCGCATGTTGGAAAAGAAAGAGAATATCGCTGCGGCAGCCATGGCGGTCAATTTCCGCCGCAAGTGCGCAAAGCGCGGCGCTGTGGCCGTCGTGTCCGCATTTATGCGCAACGCCGCGGTTTTCGGAAGCATAGGGGAGCGCGGGGTCATCCTCGATCGGAAGCGCGTCAAAATCCGCACGGAATGCAATTCGGCGCATCGGGGCGGACTCCGTTCGGGCATTCAAAGGAGCCTTGTACACGGCATAGAACCATGCACCCATATCATGCAGCTCAAGCGAAGTGTGCGTGCGGAGAAAATCAATGAGCATTGCTTTTGTTTGTTTTTCCTGCCCGGAAAGCTCCGCGCAGCGGTGAAGCCGATGCCGAAGTGCGACGGCAGTTTTAAGAATATCTTTATCCATTGCGGAAACACCTCAATGTTGAATAATATCTGTCGGAAACAGAAAATCCGTTTCGGAAACGGGACGTAAACCCCATGCCTGTTTCGGCAGAAATAATTATACTCCCGAAAGAACGGGAAGTAAACCACGGATTTGTTTCACCCGTGCGTATTTCCGCACATGCGGGTATTGTGGTTTTTGCGGAAAAGTGGTATTATTATAATGGAAAGGCAGTACTGTGCGGAAAGAGGGCTTATATAAACGGTTTCCTCGGGAACAACAGATATTTCGGGTGACGGTTAATGATTATTTTGGGCATTGATCCCGGGTATGCGATACTCGGTTACGGTGCGGTTGAAGCCGAACGCGGCAAGATTCGCGTTATTGATTACGGGGTTGTTGAAACAACTCCGAAAATGACCTTTCCCGAGAGGTTGGAGCGGCTCTATGCGGGCACAAAACTCCTGCTTGAACGTTATCGCCCCGATCATGTTGCGTTTGAGGAGCTTTTTTTCTATCGCAACGCAACAACGGCATTGCAGGTTGCGGCGGCAAGGGGCGTTGCAATAACGGCCGCCCAGCAGGCGGGACTCCCGCTCTATGAATATACCCCGATGCAGATTAAGCAAAGCGTCACCGGGGACGGCCATGCGGACAAGCTGCAAATGCAGACAATGGTCAAGCTTCTTTTAAAACTGCAAAAGATACCGAAGCCCGATGATGCCGCCGATGCGCTCGGCGCGGCACTCTGCCATGCGAACGCGCTCGGACCGATGGTTGAACAATTCCGCATCAAATAACTGACGTTTTTTTGCAGGGAGCAAAAATATGTACGCACATATAAAGGGAAACGTAGAAGAAATTTATGCCGACAGAGTCGTTATCGAGGCGGCGGGTGTCGGGTATGAGCTTGTTTGCAGCAAAATGACGCTGAAAAGACTGTGCGAGGGCAAAACCGCAAAGCTGTTTGTGCATTTTCATCTTTCTCAGGACAGCGTCGCGCTGTACGGTTTTTTTGATGCAGAGGAACGGGCAATGTTCCGAAAGCTCATAAGCGTTTCGCGAATCGGTCCGAAGGTTGCACTTGCGGTGCTGTCGGTGCTGACTCCGTCGGATGTTGCGCTTGCGGTGTTGACCGATAACACGGCTGCTTTTGACGGAGTTGTCGGCATGGGCAAAAAAACGGCGGCGCGTGTGATTCTTGAACTGAAAGAAAAGGTTGATGCGGCGGAAACGGCGGCTGCCGCAAACACGGCGCAGGATAACGGAATGCGTGCCGAAGCGGTTGCAGCGTTGGTTGCGCTCGGTTATGACGGTGCAAGTGCGGGCAGGGCGGTGGCATCCGTCCCGGATTGCGATCGCGTTGAGGATATGATAATGCAGGCATTGCGTGCAACGACTAAATAAATTTTTCACGCCGAAGCGGAAGATTCACCGAAAAAGCGGGTCCGCTGCGGAACACAAAAAGATTTGACGGATGCTTTTGCGGAAGTCGGATTTAACGGAGTGACGGGATTTAAATGGATGACGACAGGCTCATAACTTCATCAATGCTTGCGGAGGATGAAAACTGCGAATTCAGTCTGCGCCCGCGTTTTCTTGCGGAATACATCGGGCAGGGCAATGTTAAGGAACATATCGGAGTTTATATCCATGCCGCAAAACTGCGCGGAGAGGCGTTGGATCACACCCTGCTTTACGGCCCGCCGGGTCTTGGAAAAACGACGCTTGCGGCAATAATCGCAAACGAGATGGGCGGCAATCTGCGCATCACGAGCGGCCCCGCAATAACTCATGCGGGGGATCTTGCGGCATTGCTTTCAAACCTTGCCGAAGGCGATGTGCTTTTTATTGACGAGATTCACCGATTGAATGCAAACGTTGAGGAGATTCTTTACCCCGCAATGGAGGATTTTGCATACGACATAATTATCGGCAAGGGACCGTCCGCCAGGTCGCTGCGGCTTGAACTGCCGAAATTCACCCTTGTGGGTGCAACAACGCGAATGGGGCTTTTGACCGCGCCGCTTCGCGACAGATTCGGAATAAAGGAACAGCTTGAGCTTTATACGCCTGAGGATTTGAAAGAAATCGTTGTTCGCAGCGCGGGCATACTCGATATTGAAATAACGGAGGACGGCGCACTTGAAATTGCATCGCGTTCAAGAGGAACTCCGCGAATCGCAAACAGGCTTTTGCGGCGTGTCCGCGACTTTGCACAGGTTCGCGCAAACGGTATTATTGACCTTGAAACGGCAAAAAACGGACTTGATATGCTTGCGATAGACGAACTCGGGCTTGACGCCGTTGACAGAAACATGCTGACGGCAATGATTGTGAAATTCGGCGGAAGACCTGTCGGATTGGATACAATTGCGGCGGCAACCGGCGAAGATGCTTCCACGATTGAGGATGTTTACGAACCGTATCTGCTGAGGCTCGGTTTCATTGCGCGTACGCCGCGCGGGCGGGTATTGCTTCCGGCGGGGTATTCGCACATGGGCTATGCTCCGCCGCAGGATTCAAACGGGCAGACTTCATTCATTTGAAAGGATTCTAAGGACTTTTCAGCTGAGTTGCGCTGTTTTCTCCGTTCGGAAGCGAACGGAGACAGAAATAATAACGGAGGGTTACACAATGATGAGCAAAAAAACAAAGGCGATGGAGCAGCAGCTCACCCAACTTGCGCAGGAAAACGATGCGCTGCGCGCACAGCTTGCGGCGGCGGGTGTTGAAATTGAAAACGTTAAAAGCGAGCTTGCAAAAACCGTCGGCGAACGCGACAGGTTCAGGAACGAATTGAACGGCGCACAGCTCGATTTGAGCAACGCCAAACGCCGCTTGGACGATTTCAGGCTGCGTCAGGAAGCAATTGTGAACGCTCTTACCGAAGCGCATAACACGCGTGAACGCATATTAAAAGAAGCAAATGCAAATGCGGACAGAATCGATGCCGAAGCGAAGCAGCGCAGAACGGATATTCTGAACAAAGCGCAGGCGGCACTTGAAAGCGCAAAAAAAGAAGCGGCTCAGCTGATTGCGGATGCAAAACGGGATGCCGCCGGCATTCGCGATGCCGCACAGAAGGATGCACAGCAGGTTACGGACACCGCCCTTGACGAGGCAACGGAGTTGATCGCAGGCGCAAAAGCCGATGCCGAAACGATGATGGACGAAGCACAGGCTGCGGTTGATGAAAAACAGGCGCAGGTGGACGAGCTGAACTTTTCACTGAGCGAAAAGGCAAGGCTTGCGCTTGAACAGGCACGGAAATATGCGCAGATAATGGAATCCCTTGCCGAATTGAATTTCGAAACGGCGGTTGAAGCACGATATGCGGAAAAATACGCACCCGCCGCGGCAGAGCCCGAGAACAGCGGTGAATGCGCGGATGATGCCGATGAAACTTCACTGAGCGAAACAAATCCGGACGCAGCGGATTCGAACGAAATGGATTTGAACGAAGCGAAGCAAGGCACAGAGAGCATAAGGGGCACCGGCGGTGCGGAAGCAATGCCTCCGTGCGGCCGCGAAAAAACATGCTGCTCCTGCGATAATGCGGAAGCGGTGTCGGATTCGGAAGCGCCGGATGTTTGCGGACAGGAAAACACGGAACTGCCTAAAGAAACGGAAGATTCAAATCCCGAAACAACGGGTGAACCGAAAGAGCAGGCCGTCTGTTCCGTAACGGAAAACGGAGAGCCGGAGAGTCACGCAGGTGCGAAAGGTGAAGCGGAAGACAAACCCGAAACGGCAGATCCTGCGGATGACTGTGATGAGCAAATCAAAACATCGGAAGAATCCGAAAAATCGATGAAGAACGAGAACGGCAAACACACAAAATCGGTCGAGTCGGAATTTCCGGAAGAATACAGCAGCGCGGCATCGCTGATGCGAAGCATTTATTCTATTGAAGGCAGGGATATCCCCGAGGAGGCGGACGATGAAGGTGAGCTGTACGATATCGGTGAAGGGACGCCGCTCACGATTCATCAGGATGAGGAGAGCGGCGAGGAAACATTCTCTTTGCCGGTAGATCCGGATTTGCGCGATATCTTAAGAGATATAATGAAGAAATAATGCGTCTTCGGCTGAAAACATGTGTGAAAGATAAAAAGTATGAATATTCTTGTTGTTAATGATGACGGATATACCGCGCCCGGCATTGCCGCGCTGGTTCGGGAATTGCGCAAAGAGCATGATGTGTTCGTTTGCGCACCGAAGGAAAATCAGAGTGCGGTCGGGCACGGGTTGACTTTGAGAAGACTGCTGCATGCGGAAAAGGTTACGGTATTTGACGATGATGCAAAAAACTCCGAACGGGAATTGAAACCCGTAACCGCATTTTGGGTTGACGGCACACCTGCGGATTGTGTGCGCGTTGCACTCGGCAACCTTTCCGCTGAGCCGGATATTGTGATTTCCGGAATCAATCAGGCTCCGAACCTCGGCACGGATGTGCTGTATTCCGGCACCGTTTCCGCTGCGGAGGAGGCGGCAATGCTCGGTTACCGCGCCGTTGCGGTTTCAAGAGATACGCTCGGAACGGACTATTTTGATGATGCGGCGGTTCACTTTTGCAGCAATATTGACCTGTTCATTGGCTGCTTGACGGAAAGCCACAGGCTTTTGAATGTGAACTATCCCTATCTGCCTGCGAATGAATATCGCGGAATACGGGTCGGGTATCTTGCAGAGCAGATATATCCGATTGCCTATATCGAAATAAAGGACGAAAACGGAAGCATCGGCTATAAAACTCCGAGCAACAAGCTGACAAGCTGCGCCGAGCATGACACGACGGACGAAAAATTCGTTCGTGACGGATTCATCGCCGTGACTCCGCTAAAGTACGATATAACGGATTACGAACGGCTTGAGCAGATCGCGGCATTTGCGGAAAGAACTTATTAAACGGCAATTTTTTGCAGGTTTAAAAGTGAACCCATGGTTTAATATGCGGGATAAAGAGGGCGGATTATGAAAATCGGAGTTATCGGAGCGGGCGCGGCAGGGCTTATTGCGGGCGCATTTGCGGCAAAAGGCGGCGCAAGTGTCGATATTATCGACAGAAACGAAAAAACGGGCAAAAAACTCTTTCTTACGGGAAAGGGCAGGTGCAACATCACCAATTCTGCCGATATCGATGCATTTCTGAAAAACGTGCCGCATAACGGCAGGTTCCTTTACAGCGCGTTTGACGGATTTTTTAACGACGACATAATTGAACTGATAAACTCCTGCGGCGTTCGCACGAAACTTGAACGCGGCGGAAGGTATTTTCCCGAAAGCGATAAGTCAAGCGATGTTATTCGCGCATTGCAGAACAATGCGGTGAGATGCGGAGCGAACATTGTGCTTAATTCACGGGTATCAAGCGTTTCAAAGACGGAGGACGGAGGGTTTCGGCTCTGCTTTGAAAACGGACAACAAAAATATTACGATAAAATAATCATTGCAACGGGCGGTGCAAGCTATCCTTCAACGGGTTCAACCGGGGACGGCTACAGCTTTGCAGAGAGTCTCGGTCACACCGTTGCCGCACCGAAGCCGTCGCTCATACCGCTTGTTGCGAACGAGGCATGGGCGGGCGATTTGATGGGGCTTTCGCTCAAAAATGTTGTTCTGCGCGCATATGCACCCGAAAAGAGTAAAAAAACAAAATCCGGCGAGCCATTTCCCGGGAAATATTCCGCAAATGAATCCGGAAATGCCGAGAAAGGCGGATATGCCTGCTCTGCGGCGGAGAATACGGCAAAAATCGAGAAGAAACAAAAAAAGCGCAAGCCCGTTTATGAAGAACTCGGGGAGATGCTGTTCACTCATTTCGGTGTTTCGGGCCCGCTTGTGCTCAGCGCAAGCAGCTATCTTGCGGATTCGCCCAACGGTGCATTGCTTGAAATTGACCTTAAGCCCGGATTGACAGCAGAGCAGCTTGATCTCCGCATTCTGCGGGATTTTGAAAAATATAAGCATAAACAGGTGCAGAATGCAATGTGCGATCTGCTTCCGCAAAGGCTTATCGATGCGGTTTTGCATGTTGCGGGTGTTGATGCCGAAACCACTGTGGATAATCTGACGCGTGAACAGCGGGGGGCAATTGTTCGAACCCTCAAATGCCTGCCGCTGACGGTGCGCGCGGCACGTCCCGTTGAAGAAGCGATAATCACGCGCGGCGGTGTGCTGATTAAAGAGATTAATCCGTCAACAATGGAGTCGCGAATTGTGCCCGGGTTGTATTTTGCAGGGGAAGTCATCGATGTTGATGCCTGTACGGGCGGATTCAATCTTCAGATCGCATGGTCAACCGGCTGTGCGGCGGGCAGAGCGGCGGCGGAAGCTCTTTAAACATATCCAACGCAAAACATTGCTTTAAAAACACTGAAAACGGAGAAAAATATATGACTGCGGAACGAAGTGAATTTGCAAATTCGGGAAATACGGGAAACATCAGCATTGCGATAGACGGGCCCGCGGGCGCGGGGAAGAGCACAATTGCAAAAGAAATCTCAAAAAGACTTTCAATAACTTATGTTGACACGGGCGCAATGTACAGAGCTATCGGACTCAAGGCAATGCGCATGGGGATTGACCCTGCCGACGTGCGCCGCGTGGTTCCGATGCTCGACGGCACAAATGTTTCCATTGAGTATGTTGACGGTGTTCAGCATGTTCTTCTGGATGGGGAAGATGTTTCAGGGCTCATCCGCACGGAGGAAGTTTCACATTATGCCTCGGTTATAAGCACGATTCCGGAGGTTCGCAAAAAGCTTGTGGAATTGCAGCGTGCGCTTGCAAGGGTTCGCAATGTCGTTATGGACGGGCGCGATATATGTTCCTATGTTCTGCCCGATGCAACGCATAAGTTTTTTGTTACTGCCGAGCCGGAAGTTCGCGCAGCGCGCCGCTATACGGAATACGCGGCGGCGGGAAAGCTGAACGGCAGGAACTTTGACGATATTCTTTGTGAGATAAAACGCAGGGATGAAAGGGATTCAACGCGGGAGGCTGCGCCGCTCCGCCCGGCGGATGATGCAGTCGTTATCGACACAAGCGAAATGAATGTTGAAAGTGCGGTTGCGGCAGTGCTGGCGCATATCGGATAATGCTGAGCAGCTTTTTTTCGGAGGTTGAGAATGCTTTATATAATCGCATACATATTCTTTAAATGGCTGCTCTGGCTGATTTACAGACCGAAAGTATTCGGCAATAAGAAAAACCTGAGGATTAAGGGCGGCGTTATTTTTATTGCGAACCACAGAGCGTTGTATGATCCACTGCTTTTGGTAGTCAGTTCACCGCGAATCATTCATTTCATGGCAAAAAAAGAGCTTTTCGACAACCCTGTGGGGCGAGTCTTTTTTAAGTCACTCTTCGTTTTTCCGGTAAATCGAAAAACAGCGGACATGAAATCAATCCGGCAGTCGCTGAAGCTCCTGCGTGACGGCAAAGCATTCGGAATATTTCCGGAGGGCAGGCGTTCGGCAACGGACGGCATGGATGAATTTGAAAAGGGCACGGCGTTTATTGCCGCAAAATCCGGCGCGCCGATCGTTCCTATATATATTAATCCGAAAAAGAGCAGGTCGGGACGGTCGCTTATGTATGTCGGCGATGTCATTCTTCCGGGAGAGATCGCCGAGCATTGCGACAGGCGAATGCTGAATGATGCAATAACGAACAGGATGCAGAACGAAATGGAAAAACTGAGCCTGCTCATGCGGAGCGAAACAGAGGGCAAAAAACGCACCGCAAGGGACTGAAAGCCGAAATAATAAAGAAATCGGAGATTACCGAAATTGAAAATCATTCTTGCAAAAAATGCAGGGTTTTGCTTTGGAGTGCGCCGTGCGGTGGAACTGACGGAGCAGACTGCGGCCAAGGTTGCCGAATTCGGCAGTGCGGCAAAGGTTTTCACCTTTGGCGAACTGATACACAATCGGGATGTTGTGAACCGGCTGCGCGAGGCCGGCATTGCGCCGATAGAGTCGCTTGATGAAGCGCAGCGCGGAGATTACGTTATCATTCGCTCTCACGGAGTGCCGAAAAAGATTTATGAAGACCTTGAAACAAGAGGCATTAATTTCATAGATGCAACATGCCCCTTTGTTTCGAATATTCACAGAATTGTTTCGGCTGCGTACGAGCGCGGTGAGCAGGTTTTTATTGTAGGCAATCCGGAACACCCGGAAACCATAGGTATAAACGGGCATTGCGGTAATTCGGCGATTTTTATCCGCGGTGAGGAGGAGCTTCGAAAGCTTGAAGGCAGGAGCGGCTGCCTTGTGGTTCAAACAACGTTTGATTCCGAAACATTTGCTGCAATGCAGCGCGTTATCGAACGAGAATATCCCCGCATTCGCGTGTTCAACAGCATATGCAGCACAACATTCGAACGGCAGCGGGAGGCAGAGGAATTAAGCAAGAAATGCGATGTTATGCTTGTTTTAGGTGACAAACACAGCTCCAATACCCAAAAACTCAGAAAAATTTGTGAAAAAAATTGCAGAAATACCCTCAATGCCGCAAAAGAATGCGAAATTTCTCTTGATATATTTAAAAATAATGATATAATGGTAGGCGTAGTTGCCGGTGCATCGACACCGGATTCGATTATCAGGGAGGTTATCAACACAATGAGCGAACAGGATAAGGCTAATGTAAATTGCGAAGCCGCAACCGAAAACGCAGCTGCAAACGCAGCAAACATCGAGGAAAATGCCGTATTTGACGAAGAGGCGATCAACAAGACCATCGTCCGAATTCACGGCGGTCAGGTTCTGACGGGCACCGTCATTCAGATTGTTGACGGCGAAATCAGCGTCAGCATCGGATACAAGTCCGACGGATATATTCCTCGCTCCGAGTTCTCCAACGATCCCGATCTGGACCCCGCATCCCAGTACAAAGTGGGCGATCCCATCGAAGTTGAAGTTCTCAAAGTAAATGACGGCGAAGGCAATGTACTGCTCTCCCGTAAAAACGTCGAGAGCCAGAAGGCGTGGGAAGAATTCACCGCCAGCGCCGAATCCGAAGGAAAGGTTCTTGAAGGTACCTGCAAAGAAGCAATCAAGGGCGGCGTCATCGTTTCCCTCACCAACGGTGCAAGCGCATTCGTTCCCGCTTCTCAGGTTTCCACCAAATACGTTGCCGACCTTAAAGAATTTGTCGGCAAACCCATGAAGATTAAAGTGCTTGAGGTTGACGCAAAGCGCAGGCGCATCATCGGCTCCGCAAAGGCAGTTCTCCTTGCCGAAGCAGAAGCCGCAAAGGAAGCAGTCTGGGACAGCCTCACTCCCGGCATGAAGGTCATGGGCACGGTCCGCAGGATCGTTGATTTCGGTGTGTTTGTTGACATCGGCGGCGTTGACGGCCTGCTGCATGTTACGCAGTGCGCTTGGGGCAGAATCAAGTCCCCCGCTGAGCTCTTCACCGTGAATCAGAAGATCGAAGTTGTCATCCGCGAAGTCGACAAGGAAAACAAAAAGATTTCCCTCGGCTACAAAGAGCTTCAGCCCAAGCCCTGGGCAACCGCAGACGAAAGATACCCCGTCGGTTCATTCGTCGAGGGCAAGGTCGTTCGCATTGTTCCGTTCGGCGCATTCGTATCGCTTGAACCCACGATCGACGGTCTCATCCACATTTCCCAGGTTGGCATCAAGCGCGTTGCAAAGGTCGAGGATGAACTCGCGGTCGGTGACCGTGTGCGCTGCAAGGTAGTCGAAGTTGACACTTCAAAGCGCCGCATCAGCCTCAGCCGCAGGGAAGCTCTCATCGAAGAGAATCCCGAGGAAGCAGAGCGCATCATGGCCGAAGAGCGCGAACAGCGTGAGCGTGAGCGCGCAGAGCGCAATGCCCGCCGTGAGCAGGCAGCAGCACGCGAAGAACGCCGCCGTGAGCGCGATGAGCGTCGTGCAGAACGCCGCCGCCGTGAGGAACCCGATTACGAGCTTCCTCCCGTTGAGTCCGCAACGACTTCTCTTGCATCTCTTCTCGGCAAGTTCGTTGCTTCAAACGACAACGAGTAAAAATACTTCGAACGTATTTACCTTTCCGTGGCTCAACCGCATTCTGTCAACAGATTTTGCGGTTGAAGCCTGATGTTTGCCGAATGTGACAAACATAAAGCTGTGTTCACAGATTTATCTTTGAAACAAGCGTTAAAGCTGCCGCAGGGTTTTCCCGCGGCAGCTTTGTTTTGGCTTGCATACGAATTAATTTCAAAGTCAGAAAAATAAGTTCATATTTTGTCGAAAAATCAGCCGCACTCACGGCATATTCACGGTGTTGAACCCGATTTCGCCCTCCAAGATGCTTTTTCCGCATGTTTTGCGGTTGAAGTTTTTTTAATTGAGTGTTATAATTTGAAACGGAATAACACATAATCGGTCCGTGCGGGGCTTTTGTTCCGCACGAAGAAACAACAATAATCACTCAGGAGGCTGAAAATGGCTAAACTGTCCGTCACCGATGTTCCCGTAAAGGGCAAGCGCGTACTCGTTCGCGTTGATTTCAACGTTCCCCTTGATGAAAACCTTAATATCAGCGATGAAAGCAGGATTCTCGGCGCACTGCCGACGATTAAATATCTTGTTGAAAACGGTGCAAAAACTATCCTTTGCTCGCATCTGGGCAGGCCGAAGGGAAAAGTTGTTCCCGAAATGACACTTGCACCTGTTGCAAAGCGTCTTGCGGAGCTTCTTCCGAATGTTAAAGTTGCATTCGCATCCGATTCAGTGGGCGAGGATGCGAAAACAAAGGCTGAGCAACTCGGCGAGGGCGAAGTTCTCCTGCTTGAAAACCTTCGCTTCAGCAAAGAGGAAGAGAAGAACGATCCCGAATTTGCAAAGGCACTTGCATCCCTTGCGGATGTTTTTGTGTCCGATGCTTTCGGAACGGTTCACAGAGCACATGCTTCAACCGAGGGCGTTGCGCATTATCTGCCCGCCGTTTGCGGTTTCCTGATTGAAAAGGAGCTTTCCGTAATGGGCGGTGCGCTTGCAAATCCGGCGCGTCCCTTTGTTTCGATTCTCGGCGGCAAAAAGGTCGGCGACAAGATCGGCGTTATCAGAAATCTGCTCGACAAATGCGACACTCTGCTTATCGGCGGCGCAATGAGTTATACATTCTTCAAGGCTATGGGACTTAATATCGGCACATCCTATCTTGATGAGGAAAGCGTTGAAACGGCGCGCGAACTGCTTGGGGAAGCAAAGGCCAAGGGCGTGCGTATGCAGCTCCCCGTTGACTGCGTTGTTGCAAAGGATTTTGCACCCGATGCAGAGCATATGACGGTTGCTTTTGATGCAATTCCCGATGGTTGGATGGGCATGGATATCGGCGAAAAGACCGCAAAACTTTACGGCGAAATCATTCGTGAAGCAAAGACTGTTGTTTGGAACGGCCCCATGGGTGTGTTTGAAATGGATGCATTCTCAAAGGGAACCGAAGCGGTTGCAAGAGCATGCGCCGAGTGCGAAGGCACAACGATAATCGGCGGCGGCGACTCCGCTTCCGCAATTAACAAATTCGGTCTCGGCGACAAAATGACACATATGTCCACGGGCGGCGGTGCAAGCCTTGAATTCCTTGAGGGCAAAACGCTGCCCGGCGTTGCAGCGCTTCTTGATCGTCCCTGCCGCAAAAAACTAATCGCCGGCAATTGGAAAATGAACAAGAACCGCGACGAGGCGAAGCAGCTTGTTTCCGACCTGCTTCCCCTTGTTGAAAATGCCGAATGCGATATCGTCGTTTGTCCGCCTTTTGTCGATCTTTGCTGTGCGGCAAAAGTTCTTGAAGGCAGCAACGTTAAACTGGGCTCTCAGAACATTCACTGGGCGGCAAAAGGCGCGTTTACGGGCGAAATAAGTGCAGACATGCTGAAATGTATAGGTGTCGAATACGCAATTATCGGTCACAGTGAGCGCAGACAGTATTTCGGTGAGACGGATGAAACCGTTAACATGCGCACAAAAGCCGCACTTGAAAACGGTATTCTGCCCATAGTTTGCGTGGGTGAAACCCTTGAACAGCGCGAAGCCGGAATTACCGACACATTCCTTGCAGGTCAGGTCAAGGCACTTTACAACGGTATTCCCGCCGAAGAGGCAGCGCACATCACCGTTGCATACGAACCCATTTGGGCTATCGGCACGGGCAAAACCGCAACAAACGAGGAAGCGAACCGAACTATCGGCGCAATTCGCAGAGTTATTGCAGAGCTTTACGGGCTTGAATTTGCGCAGCACACCCGCATTTTGTACGGCGGAAGCATGAACGCAAAGAACGCCGCAGGGCTTAAGGCAATGCCGCAGATCGACGGCGGTCTTATCGGCGGCGCAAGCCTTGTTGCGGAAGATTTTGCAAAGGTCGTTTTGAACTGATAAAGCACGCAATGCAGAAGAAATCGGACTGTAAAAGCGGCTGCCGACTGCATTGTGAACGGTAAAGATATTACACCGCATGAAGCGGAATAACAATATTTCAGCCCCGCTCCCGAATGAACATGCTTTCGGGAGCGGGCAAGAGGTACGGATTGAAAAAACTCACTGCACTCATCATTATGGACGGCTTTGGCTGCAACCCGGATTCCTACGGAAATGCAATCATGCCGCAAAACACAAAACACCTCCGCACGATTTGGGATGCATATCCGCACACCCAAATAGGTGCATCCGGACGCGATGTCGGCTTGCCGTCGGGACAGATGGGCAATTCCGAAGTCGGGCACACCAATATCGGTGCGGGCAGAGTTGTTTTTCAGGATTTGACAAGGATTTTTGACCTTGCGGAAAGCGGCAGGCTCGGAAGCTGTACCGCTGTTCGCGAGGCGTTTGAAAATTGTCGTGAGCATTCCTCCGCGCTGCATCTTATGGGACTTCTTTCGGACGGAGGGGTTCACAGCCATATCGATCATCTTTTTGCGCTTCTGGATGCCGCAAAGGCGGCAGGAATGCAAAAGGTTTTTGTACATTGCTTCACCGACGGACGGGATACGGCGGTTGACAGCGGACTCGGTTTTGTTCGTGCGTTGAAGGATAAGCTTGCCGAATGCGGCTGCGGGAAAATCGCAACTGTTGAAGGCAGGTATTATGCAATGGACAGGAACAATAACTACGACCGTACGGAAAAAGCATACTCCGCGCTTGTTTACGGCGAGGGAGACATGTTTTCGGATGCGGAGGAGGCCGTTAAGACATCATACCAAAACGGCGTTACGGACGAATTCATTAAACCGTGCGTAATAACCGAAAACGGTGCACCGATTGCGAAAATTAATGCGAACGACAGCATTATCTTCTTTAATTTCCGCCCGGACAGGGCGCGCCAGCTTACACGCTGCTTCATCGACAGGGATTTTCCGCAGTTCGAGCGCAGACGCGGGTACTTTCCGGTCAAATTCGTTTGCATGAGTCAGTATTCCGCAGAATTCAACGGCAGAGTCAGCCTCATCGTTCCTCCCGAACAGCTTTCAAACACCATGGGCGAGTACCTTTCCTCTCTCGGAAAAACTCAGCTTCGCATTGCGGAAACGGAGAAATACGCTCATGTTACTTTCTTTTTCAACGGAGGGATCGAACGCGTTTTCGACGGCGAGGACAGGATTCTTGTTCCGTCACCGAACGTTGCAACATATGATCTCAAGCCGGAAATGAGTGCGTACGAGGTCACGCGCCGTGCGTGTGAATGCATCGATTCGGGCAAATATGATTTTATGGTTCTGAACTTTGCCAACACCGATATGGTCGGACATACGGGCGTTTTCGAGGCTGCCGTCAAAGCTGTTGAAACAGTCGATGTTTGTGTCGGGACGCTTGTTGACCATATTATCAAAAACGGCGGAGCTTGTCTCATCACTGCCGATCACGGCAATTGTGAGCAGATGCTCGATGAAAAAGGTGAACCGTTCACCCCGCACACAACCAATCCCGTTCCGCTCATCTGGGTTTCGGACGATGCAAAGGGCAAAAAACTCCGTGACGGCGGAAGATTATGCGATCTTGCGCCGACGCTTCTCGATATCATGCATCTGCCCGTTCCGAAAGAAATGACGGGTCACAGCCTGATTGAACGATGAACGAATTATATAATCGACAGCATTCGAAAATTATGCTTGCATATTTGGCTTTTTAATGCTATAATGCCAAATGCAGTTGAAATTGAAAGGGTTATTAGTTATGCAGACTGTTGAAATTATTGTAAACATCCTCATGGTCATTGTCGCCGTGCTTCTTGTCATCGTTGTGCTTGCGCAGAACGCAAAGAGTACCGGTCTCGGCAGTGCATTCGGCAACGATACGACCGCTCTCGGTCAGGCACGCAACGCAAAAGCGGGCAGGGAAGCAAAGCTCCAGAGGCTTACCGTTATCTTCGCTTCCGTTCTCGGTGTGCTTGCTCTTGTTCTGCTCGTTATCGGCTGATGTTCATGCGCTCGGGTTTCGGGCGCAACGATCCGAATTTTGATTTTGCTGCGCAGCATTTAATTTTTTGAGTGCTGCGTTTTTGGCAATATAAGAGGTTAAGCAGCAATATGCCCGTAAAACGCGGAGAAAAACAACTTGCCGAAAACCGCAAGGCTCGGCATGAATACTTCATTGAAGATACCTATGAATGCGGAATGGCTCTTGTCGGAACAGAAGTCAAGAGCATTCGTTTGGGCAAGGTCAACATCAAGGACTCCTACGTCAAAATCAAAAACGGCGAGGCGTTCGTTGTCGGTATGCACATAAGTCCGTACGAAAAGGGCAATATCTTCAATCGTGATCCCTTCCGCGAGCGCAAACTGCTGCTGCATAAGCGTGAGATTTTAAAGCTTCTCACGCTTTCGCAAGCCGACGGATACAGCCTGATTCCGCTCCGTCTTTACCTTAAGGACGGAAAAGTGAAATTGGAACTTGCGGTCGCAAAAGGCAAAAAACTTTATGATAAACGACATGATATCGCCGAACGCGATGCAAAGCGCGCAATGGACAGGCGAAATGCCGATGCTTATTGACGAAGTTTTTCGCCGATTTTACCGCATGGCTGTTCGGCAGCCGTACCGTTTATAACCCAAACCCACCTTCTGCACATAATCAGAGTTGCAGCATGGTTTTGTTTGTGGTATAATATCAACGCTTGGGGGCGTACATGGTTTCGACGGGGATCATGGGTGCCGGATAAGCGAGCCGAAGCCCCGAGCTTCGCTAAAATCGGGAAAACTTAAAAAATAAACGACGAATCCAATTTCGTACCCGTCGCTGCTTAACCGGCGACTGTCCGCCCGCCGTTGCCCACGACGGCGGTAACGGGCATCATTAATGTGGGGAACCAACCCGGGCTTGACTTGACCCGGGCGGGATTAAAAGTCTACTGAAACCGTAATCCTGTCGGTAGGAGTGCGGCAGAGGGAATGTCAAAATATCGACTACGCTCGTAGAAAGTCTTGTAAACAGGTTTTCGGACAGGGGTTCGACTCCCCTCGCCTCCACCAATGCAAGATAATCCGAACCTTGTACCGATTGGTCATGGGTTCGGATTTCTTGTTTTTATCAAGGATATTGAAGTTTAGTTTCGGGATAGAATAACATCAAATTCAGGAGGATATACCCATGGAAAAGCTCATAAGCTGTGCGTTCAATATAGATACCGCCTGCGTGGAACTTCACTTCACGGAGGGGAGTATTTACTCCATCGACTGCACCGCCGTGGAGAACGAGGCGGCGGACAACAGTGCGTGCTGTCCGACTGCATCACAAGCTATGCTAAAAAGAAACTGTCCGAAATGCCGGATTATTATGAAAGCAAGGGCTGTTCGGTTCAAACGCTTGATGA
>OKTL01000207.1_pt1 | contig 36424 bp, 27 predicted proteins | sample 1606211 | NCBI WGS metagenome assembly OKTL01 (sample SAMEA3879538, study PRJEB24766) | human gut metagenome | biome: human-associated habitat; feature: feces | place: USA | collected 1985/1987 | reverse complement strand
AATGCCGCCAACGGTACCGATACCACCGGTGGTGGACACGCCGCCGATGGTACAGCCGGCGATGGCTTCCAGCTCGTAGCTGACACCCATGGAGGCGGAGGCGCCGCCGGACTTGCCGGTCATCAGGAAGCCGGCGAAGGCGTACATCAGGCCTGCGGTCATGTAGATCAGGGTCTTTCTCACCCGCACGTTGACACCGGAGACCTCAGCGGCGTTCTCGTTGCCGCCGATGGCGTAGATGTACTTGCCGTGGGTGGTCTTGTTATACATGAACCAGAAAATCAGGCCGAAGAGCAGCGCAAAGAGGATATAGCCGTTGAAGCCCTTGAAGGATCCGATAGGCAGCATCTTCCAGTTGAAGAAGGACTTGAAGCTGTCGGTGAAGCCGCCGATGGGCTGTGCGTTGGTGTAGATCAAGTTGATGCCGTAGATGATAGTCTGAACGCCCAGGGTAGCGATGAAGGGGGGCACGTTCAGGTAGGCGATGACCAGGCCGGTGATGGTACCGATGATGGCGCCCACAACCAGGACAATGAGCAGCACCGCCCACATGTTCATCTCAGGCATCCAGGAGAACATCCGGCTGGCATAATCGGCACGCTGAACCATGACGCCGGTCAGGGTAGCGGCCAGAGCGGCCTGACGGCCGGCGGACAGGTCGGTGCCCTTGGTGATCAGACAGCCGGAAACACCCAAAGCGATGAGGAATCGAACCGTGGTGTTGCACATCAGGTTATTCAGGTTATCCAGGGAGAAGAAGTTATTGATGGTGCAGCCAACCACCAAGCTGAGGATGGCCAGCATAATGATAATGGGATTGCCCTTGATGACCTTCCAAATTTTCTGAGGTACACTCATCTGTGTTTTCATATTTCAAATTTCCTCCTTGCTCAAACTGTCTCAAACTGGGTTGCCAGTTCCATAATGTTTTCCTGGGTGGCATCCTTGCCGTCCACGAAGCCGGTCACTCTGCCGTCGCACATGACCATGATCCGATCGGACATACCGATGAGCTCCGCCATTTCGGAGGAAATCATGATGATGCTCTTTCCTGCCCGGGCCAGCTCTTCGATGATGCAGTAAATCTCGTACTTGGCGCCCACGTCGATACCACGGGTGGGCTCGTCCAGGATCAGCACATCCGGGGCGTTTGCCAGCCAACGGCCGATCAGCACCTTCTGCTGGTTGCCGCCGGACAGGCTCTGGATCTGAGTCTTGCTGGAGGGAGTCTTGATGTTCATCTTCTTGACGTTTGCCTGAACCAGGGCCTCGACCTTCTTGTCGTTGATCATGATACCGTAATCCAGGTACTGCTTCAGGGAAGCCACGGAAATATTGTCCGCGATGCTCAACACGCCCAGAATACCCGTTGCCCGCCGATCCTCGGTCAGCATGGCGATGCCCTGGTCGATAGCATCCTTGGGCCGATCAATTTTCAGTTCCTTGCCCTGGAACCGGATGGTACCGGTGGTATGGGAGCGGATGCCGAACAGGCCTTCCATTAGCTCTGTCCGCTGAGCACCCACCAGACCGCCGACGCCCAGGATCTCGCCCTTGCGGACGTTGAAGCTGACGTGACGGAAGCTTCTGGGGTTGATGGAGGTGAAGTCCTCCACCTCGAACACCACCTCGCCGGGCACATTGTGCCGCTCGGGGTACAGGTTCGTCAGTTCCCGGCCCACCATCTTGGAGATGATGAAGTCGGTGGTCAGATCCTTGCTGTCCCAGGTGCCGATGTAGTGGCCGTCACGCATGACGGTGACTTCGTCGGAGATCCGCAGAATCTCATCCATCTTGTGGGAGATATAAACGATGGCAACGCCGTCGGCCTTCAGATCCTCAATGATCCGGAACAGGGCCTCCACTTCGTTTGCCGTCAGGGATGAGGTGGGCTCGTCCAGAATCAGCACCTTACAGTTGGCGGAGACGGCCTTGGCGATTTCCACAGACTGCATCTGGGAAACGCTCAGCTCGCCCAGCATCTGCTTGGGATCGAAGTCCATCCGCACCTTCTTCAGGAGCTTGGCGGTGTCGGCGTACATTTTTTCATGATCGACCACGGGGATAAAGCCCAGCAGTTTCTTCATGGGGTAGCGGCCCAGGAAGATGTTCTCGCCGATGGTACGGGCGGGGATGGGCTGAAGCTCCTGGTGAACCATGGCAATGCCCATTTTCAGTGCTTCCAGAGGGTCCTTGATGGTGACCTTCTGACCCTCGTAGTAAATCTCTCCCTCGTCCATGCTGTAGATACCGAACATACACTTCATCAGCGTAGATTTGCCGGCACCGTTTTCTCCCATGAGCGCATGTACTTTGCCGGGATGCAGGCACAGCTGAGCGTGATCCAGGGCCTTTACACCGGGGAAAGACTTACAAACACCGCGCATTTCCAAGCGGTATTCACTCATAGAGCAGACCTCCTATTCTTTTCCTTATTCAAGACTTATGGTTTCGTCTCAGGGGGATATGAAAGACTGTTCCGTTCAACCGGGGGATTGCCACACCAGTGTGCGCACTGGTTCGCAATGACAGGCTATAAACGGCAGCTTTTTTCATAATCCCCTCAAACGAAACCCCATTCTGAAAGGGGTGGGCTGCAAGCAGCCCACCCACAGAAGTTCAGACGGGATATTAGCCGAAGTAAGAAGCGTCAACCTTGACGTAGTCAACCCAGTAGTAGTTGTCGATGGGTTCGCCGTTCAGAGCCTGGATGGCGACATCAACAGCCTTGTGGGACTGGCCGATGTGGTCGTTCAGAACGGTACCAGTCATGGTGCCCTTCTTGACCATCTCCTGGCACTCGTCCAGAGCGTCAACGCCCAGCAGGTAGATGTCCTCACCGACCTTACGGCCAGCGGCCTCGATGGCAGCGGCAGCGCCCAGAGCCATGCCGTCGTTGTTGCAGAAGACAACCTCGATCTCATCGCCGTACTGAGTCAGAGCGACGGACACGATCTCCTGGCCCTTGGTCTGATCCCAGTTACCAACGTTCTTGACCAGCTCCTTGACCTGCACGCCGGCATCGGTCAGAGCCTTGATGGAGTACTCGGTACGGTACTGTGCATCGGGGTTCTCGGGGTCGCCGACGACCATGACGTAGGAAACAACACCGTCGCCGTTGATGTCGCCCTTGTTGGGCAGAGCCAGAACGATCTCGCCCTGGTAGGTACCGGACTGACGAGCGTCAGCACCGACGTAGCAAACGGTGGGGTTGTTGATGATGCCGGGGTAGGACTCGTCGCCGTTGTCGCCCAGAGGCTCACGGTTGATCAGAACCAGAGGAATGCCAGCGGCAACGACCTTGTCGATGATGACTTCGGCAGAGGAGGTCTGAACCAGGTTGCAGATGATGACGTCCATCTTCTGAGTGATGAAGGTGTCGATCTGGTTGGTCTGCTCGCCCATGTCGTTCTTGCCGTCGACCATGGTGACTTCGTACTTGACGGTGTCGGTCTCCAGGGTCTTGAAGTAGTTCTCGATCTCCTGGCGGTACAGGGTCATGAAGTTGTCGTTGTACTGATAGATGGCGACGCCGACCTTGTAGGTCTTGACTTCGCCGGCGGGCTCTGCGGCAGCCTCGGTGGCAGCGGCAGCGGCCTCGGTAGCAGCGGGAGCTGCGGGGGTAGTCTCTGCGGGCTTTGCGCCGCAGGCGGTCATGGACATGATGATCATCAGGGCCAGAACCAGTGCGATAATCTTTTTCATTCGTCTCGTACTCCTTACAAAATTTTCGCCGGCTGTTACACACGGCTTATAGTGCAAGTATAACTGCCCAAACGGGACTTGTCAAGAATTCGTATGCTTCTAAGAGATTTTTCGTATAGGTGGACAATACAAATTCAAAATTTAGCAATACAATTCCTCCTTTCATTTTTAAGAATTTATCATTTTATAGTTCAAAATTCTGATTTTCCCGAAAAGTTCCTATTATATTTATCATTTTCGATTGTAATTCCGCTTGTCATGTCTTGCAGGCCGCTTCCGTCATTGTTCACAAAAAGTGTCAGCTCTCCGGCTTTTCTTTCAACGCTTTGCATTTTCCGCCCCGGGTTTGGAAACGATTCCCCGCCTCCGTTTTTCGTGTTTTTTCTCCTTATTCTTGCGGGAATCTCCCGAATTTAATACAACTTTGTTAAGAAATCCGGAACATACTCCGGACAACTTCTTTGCATTTTTCAATTGTATCGAACCGTGAAAAAAGTTTTGGCATTTTCCTGGGTTTATGCTATAGTGTGGTTAACACGCATTGAGAAGGTGGAAAAATGCCCACAAAATACGCCCAGCTGGCCGCATCGCTGCGCTCCGCCATCGCCGCTGGGGATTACCGCGCCACAAATCGGCTGCCTACCGAGCAGCAGCTGATGGAAATCTATCACGTCAGCCGTCAGACCGTCCGCAGCGCTCTGGAAATTCTCACCCGGGAGGGGCTCATCGCCCGCCGCCAGGGCAGCGGAACCGTAATCCTGGAGCAGAAGGAGCCGGTCAGGTCCGGCAATGACACCGTAGCCATCGTCATCAGCTTTGCCAACACCTATATCTTCCCTGCCCTGCTGATGGAATGTCAGCAGACTTTGCTGGAAAACGGCTTTTCCGCCCTGGTCTACGGCACGGACAATCAATTTGAAAAAGAACGGAAGATCCTGACCCAACTGCTGGAGCATCCGGTGCAGGGTCTCATCATCGAGGGCACCAAGTCCGCCCTGCCCAATCCCAATCTGGATCTGTACGAGAAGCTCCGGGCCACCGGAATGCCCATTGTCTTCATTTACAGCTGCTATCCGGAGTTGAGCCTGCCTGTGCTGCGGGACGATGACGAGACCGGCGGATATCTGGCCACCCGGCATCTGCTGGAAAAGGGTCACACCCGGATCGGCGGTATTTTCAAGCTTGACGACCGGCAGGGCGCCCTGCGCTACTCCGGCATGATGCAGGCTCTGCGGGAGCGGAATCTGCTTTCCCGGGAGGAAGCGGTTTTCTGGTATGATACCAATCAGCGGCTGACTCTGGTTGAGCAGGGAGATACCTCCTGGCTGGAATTTTTTGCAGGAAAGCTCCGGGAGACCTGCACCGCCGTGGTGTGCTACAACGACGAAATCGCCTCCCGGCTGCTGGAAATTCTTCTGAATCAGGGGGTAAAGGTTCCCCGGGACTTTGCCATTATCAGCTTTGACAACAGTCACTACAGCAGTCTGGGCCCTGTGGGCATGACCAGCCTGGCTCCCGACCCGGGAATGCTGGGCGCTCTGAGTGCCCAGGCCATTCTCAGCCGCATCCGGGGTGAGGCTGTCTCCGGCCAAAAGCTTCCCTGGAAGCTGGTGCAAAGGAAGAGCACCTGACTATAACGGCCGCCTCCCAGAGCCGGGAGAGACTTACCAGATGGACCTTTGACAAAGTGGCAGACTACGACAGCATCCTTTATACTGGAAAGTGCCAACAACCCAGTGAAAGGAGACGCATGAAAGAAAGTAAAAGTAAGATGTCTGAGTTGCGGGACAAGTTCACTGCCGCCAGACGGGCTGGGAAAGAGGCCTCTGTGCTCAATGGTTTGGTACGCCAATCCTGTTTGATTATTGACGAAGTGGGACATTGCGAGTTTGACAATGGGGCTGTAGCGATTTTCATTTCGCTACAGCCCCATTGTATTTGTGTTGTTCAGGCTCTGTGTAACCGCCTTTCCGCTGGAAAAGGCGGTGAATATAGGGGCATCAACCTTGTGCGGCTGCCCTTGGCGCCGATTCAAACAGTTCAATCGGCGCGAGGGCGCTGAAATTGCGCTGGATGTGCCTTATGCTGTAATTGCAAAATTGGTCCATATAAGATTCTGTATCAGGCACGGTCTCATCAGGCTCTTCTAACAGCGCAAGATTATATCGTTTGCACTGCACATTAATAAATGCAGCAGCTGACAGAAGCATCAGTACCAGAGCAATAGAACCGGGCACAACAAGGATGGATTGCGTGATATCAAACGCTATCGGCTGATGTTAGATGCCAGATCTGCTTAATTGCCGCTGCGACACCGTCATCGTTACAACTGCGTGTGATCATTTTTCCATGTTCCTTCACATCGGAATTTGCATTGTCCATCACAACACCAATTGCTGCAAGGTCCAGCATCGGAATATCGTTTTGTCCATCACCAAAAGTCACGAGGCTCTCGGGTGTGTCACCGAGTTCTTTCAGAAGATCGCGCAGAGCGGAGGCTTTATTAACGCCCTTAGACATAACCTCGATGAAATACGGCGCGGAGCAGTAAACATCGCATATGCCTTCAAATTGTGCTTGCAAACGGCATAAAGAGGCACGGACTACCTCTGGCGGCGCAACGAGCAGCAGCTTGTCTATGTGCTCGGGGAGGCTTTGCGCAAGATTTGTTACCTGTACGACCGGAAGATGGTTCAGACGTGCCTCTAACTGGACATATTCATTCTGCGCATCTTCGCAAAGAAGCGTTGTGTCCGTATAGGTCAACGGTTGAAGCCCCAAATATCTGCACGCGCAAATAACGGATACGGCAGCAGATCTGTCCATGCAATAGCGCACCAGCACCTGCCCTGTTTTGCAGTCTACTGCACAACCGCCGTTGAAGCAAAGAATTACCCCATTTTGTGCGGGGAAATCCAACTCCTGCGCCAACGGCAGGACGCCCCTGGGATGGCGGCCGCTTGCCAGAATCAGTCGTACGCCTTGCTGCTGCAGCTGTGCCAGGGTGGTGCGGGTTTCCGGAGTTAACTCCTTTTTGTCGTTTAAAAGTGTTCCGTCCAGATCAAAGGCGGCAAAACGGTATTGCATCAGACTACCCCCCTCCGAATCCATCGAAATGCGCTTTCATGACCCAACATGCGGGCGTAGACAGCAACGTTTAAAGAGTTTCCTCCGGGATACATGGTGTTCTGAAAAGGATACCGGTCAGCATAACAATCGCCCACACCGATTACTCGAATCATTGTTCCAAATTCCTTTCTGATACTATTTCCTGATTAAAATCTTTTTAAAGGTTTTAATCGGAGTTCCGTATGAATTCTTTTCAAAAAAGTCGAGACTCACTTGAGTCTCGACTTTTTTGCATACAAATCAATACTCCATCTGGCGGTAGTATCTTCTGGTAGTCAGCGGATGGTTGCGCTCTTTGGCAAGATGTGCGGACAGACGCTCTGTCATGGCGTAAATGACAATGGGGGAGACGATCTTGCGGAACTCAGGATCGGTGAAAGGCAGCTCAATCTCTTTTGTATCAAAGATCGTGATTTCGTTCGTAACGGTCTTGGAGAACTTCAGCACACGATCCATGAGGGGACGGGTTTCGTCTTCACCATAGAACAGAATGAGGCTCGTATCCTTCTCAACCAGCTCCAGCGTGCCGTGGAAGTATTCGCAAGCATGAATGGACTTTGTGCGAATCCACTGCATTTCTTCAAGAATGCACATTGCATAGTCATATGCTTCGCCCCAGAGCATGCCGCTTCCGATGACCATATGGTAATCGACGTTCTTGAACTTTTTAGCAAGTTCCTGGCAAGCCGGATCCATCTTTTCCTTGGCGGCGATCAGATACTTCGTCAAGTCAGCAAACTGATTCATAAATTCGTCGTACTTATCAAATGCGCCGGCATTCTTCATAAACCGACCAAGCAGGCAGATCATGTAGGAGTAGATTGCCTCACAAAGATCAGGATCCTCTGCAGGGCTGTAGAACTTATAGTCGGCATATTCGCAGACAGGCGTGTTATCGTTGGAAACATAGACCATGGTCCGCGCGCCAGCTTCCTTGCAGAACTTCGCCGCAGCAACAATTTCCTTCGTGTTGCCGGAACGAGTGGAGAAAATGCAGACGGAGTCCTTGGAGAATGCCTTGTGACCCATAGCCATGAACTCTGCGGCGATGACAGAGTGCGCTTCGACCTTGTTGGTGGTAGTCTCCAGCCAGTACATCATGGGCAGCGAGTGGGCGTAGGTGCCGCCGCAGCCGATAAAAAACAGGTTGGAATAGCCCTGCGCACAGACTTCGTCGACGGCTTTTTCAATTTGCGGGCGAAGCCCGATGGCGCTGTTAACAACTTCGGCATAGCGATTGAGATCGATATCGTACATGTTCAAACTCCTCCAGATTTTTAAATCGACACGAACACTACACAAGAGTGGATATGCCTCCCGCTCCGCCGTGCGTGTTTGTATTTGTAGTATAACATCATAAGACGAATATGTCAATAGAAATCTCTAAATAGATTTATAATAATTTATCTCGAGCGAATCAGAAAGAAAATATTCAGGAAAAACTAAGAAAATGCGAAGAGCCTAATGGTTTCGTGCGAATATTCTCAATAAGAGCAAAAGGAGAAGTACCTATAAAAGAAGAAGTACCTATAAAATTATAATACAACATATATTGACATTTGATGTACTACATAATATAATCGAGATAACAGCACAATTGAACAAGACGCTGTGCATCAAAAAGGAGGAAATATATGATCCAGTTCAACGTAGAAGAATTCCGTGCAGATTTTGCTAAGGCGCTTTCAACGCGGCCGGTAGTTGAGCAGATTGTGGAAGCAGTTGATCAGCGTGGCTATGACAATCTGGTTTTCATTGGCGTAGGCGGAACGGAAATTGAATGGCGCAGCGTCCTCGATACGCTTCGCAGCAAGACCAATTGCCCGATTTATCTGGAAAATGCAGCGGAATTCTGCATTAAGGCGAGCATACCGTATCTGACATCCCGCTCACTGGTGATTACATCCTCCGTCTCCGGAGATACGAAGGAGATTGTTGCTGCCGCAAACCTTTGCAAAAACCGGGGGATCGAATTGCTTGGTTTTACAAAGCACCCGGAAACACCGCTGGGTAAGCTTCTGACCTATTTCATCCCGATGGATTCTCCGAACTGTGACACAATGTTCGCGCAGTATTTCATGCTGGTTTTGGCACTGCTGGAAAAACGCGGTGACTATGATGGCTACAGCAGATGGATTGCACAGATGGAAAATGCTGCGGACGGACTCATTGCCATCCGGGAAAAGTTTGACGCGACCGCCGACAAGCTTGCAAGAAAATATCACAAGGCGCCATACTCCATTTGGACTGGCTCCGGTGCGATGTGGAGCAGCGTGTATCTGTTTGCGATGTGCCTGCTTGAGGAGATGCAGTGGGTACGCACAAGACCTGTGACCTCAGCGGACTTTTTCCACGGTACGCTGGAGCTGGTGGAAGACGGCGTTCCGGTATTCTGCGTGAAGGGTGTCGGCGAGAGCCGTCCTTTAGACCAGCGGGTACAGGATTTCTGCGAAAAATATCAGGTAACGGACAGCCTTGTTGTAATCGATACGGCAGATTTCTCCTTACCTGGTGTCAGCGATGAGTTCCGTGAAATCACATCCATTCTTGCCTTCGGCGCCGCTGTCTGTGACCGTCTTGCAAAGCAGTATGAGCATTATACCGGACATAGTCTGGCTTTCCGCCGCTACTATCGACAGCTGGAATACTAATCCATGCGATATTTCTGCCAAGTTTTCCTGAATCCTATTGCTTTTTAGCGGGTTTCAAAATATAATAGAATAGATGGATGTTGTGTGAGAATTGGCGCGGTGCAAGCCGTGCCGGTGTTAAAACATTAGGGAAGCTCTGATGAAATCGGCAAGAGCTGGCAGTGAGAGATTTTGTTTCCAGGCAAGGTTTGGAAGGGGTATGCCACATCCGTAAGCCAGCTTCGCTGGCAACGGCTGTGCTATATTTCCCATTTTTCAAACCGCAGCATGGGAGCAAAAGATCCGCTGTCCAGCCGCAGACGATTTATTCAGAGTTTCCTTAGAAATTGGAATGGTGAAGTGATGGAACCTCTTGTCAATCAGAATAGCGCAATTCCCTTATACCGTCAGGTAGCGGACAATTTGTTGTCAAGGATTCAAGCGGGTGAGTGGCAGGAAAATGACAAGCTGCCGTCCGAGTTTGTGTTGATTCAGGAATTCAATGTCAGCCGGATTACGATTCGCGCGGCACTGTCAGAGCTGGTGGACAGCGGCTTTTTGATTCGCTCCCACGGACGCGGTACGTTTGTTGCACCGCAGAAAGAAAAGCTTCGTGTCGCCGGCGATATCGGCTTTACGCGCTCGTGCGCTATGGAGGGGAAAAAAGCGACCAACATGATTCTGAATCAAGATTTGGTCTATCCGTCCAAAAAGGATATTGGCTTTTTTCAGATTCCGGAGGACAAGCAAATCATCCGCATCAAACGCCTGCGATATGTTGACAACAAGCCGTGTGTAATTGAGACGCTGCATTTTGCGCCGCAGTATCACGAGCTTTTGCAGGCGGATGTCACGGGCTCGGTGACGGATACCCTGCTGCGCATTTTCGGCGCAAGGACCGGCGAGGGAGAACGGACCGTCGACGTGTGTGTCGCGTCGGAGGAAGAAGCAGATTATCTCAACACCGATGCGGATACGCCAATGCTGCTGCTGGAGGATCGGCAGTATGATCTGGCGGGAAAACCGCTGTTTCTGTCGAAACAGGTTTTCTGCACGAAGTTTATCAAGCTGTATCTTTGACAAAAGCCTGAAAGGGACACTCCCATCAGCGCCGGAACGCGAATAGGACCCAAGCGGTCAGCAGCCTTGTCGCTGCTGACCGCTTTTTGCGTGCTATACATCGTTTGCGCCGTACGTTGCGGAAGAAATCCGAAAAATAGTTTTGTAGAAATGTGGACTGTATTTTTGTGTAAAAAGTATATTTTCAGCAAATGGCACATTTTTATTCAAAAGTCCATTTACAAATGAGACAAAATGTGCTAGTATCGTAGCAATACAACACAGAACAACACAGAACATCACATACTTGCCGCTGACAATAATGCGAAAGCAGGAAAGGAAGAAACAGGTTTTGAAATACGATATTCTGACAGTTGGTTTCCCAATGGTGGAAATCATGCGAAAGGAACGAAATGTTCCGTTTGACGTCCCGGCAGATTTCACAGGACCCTATCCGAGCGCTGATACCTGTATTATGCTTGATGTTGCGGCGCGGCTTGGCAGATCCTGCTGCATGCTTGGTGTAACTGGAACTGATACGTTTGCAGATGTTGTGACGAAGCGGCTTTCCGGCGATGGCGTTGATATTTCCCACATGACACGCCTTGCGGGAAGAGGAACGATTGTTGTTTTTGTCCGCTATGAGGCGGACGGTACGCGGGAGTATCTCGAATGCCAGAACAATTCCGCGGCGACCGCGTTCTGCGCGGAGGACATCGATCCCGTGATTGTCGCGCAGGCACGCTGGGTGCATTTCAGCGGAGAGGTTTTGTGTATCTGTTCCGATCCGCAGAGAAGAGCGGCAATGCTGAAGGTTCTGAACAGCGTTTCTCCTGAGGCAAAGGTCAGCCTGGATCCCAACTTTGTCGAATCAGACATTGCGGATTTGCGGGAGCTGGTGCAGCCGTTCATCGACCGCGCGGATCTCCTTTTGCCGAGCGAGGGCGAGGCAAAACAGATGATGGGTACGCAGACGGATGAGCAGGCATGTCAAGCACTGGCGGCGAAGGGAAAAATTGTTGCACTTAAGCGCGGCAGCCGGGGCTGTGATATTTATGAAGGAGCCAATATCCATCACGCGGATGCATTTGTGATTCAGGAGGTTGACCCAACCGGTTGTGGAGATTCGTTTTGCGCAGGCTTCCTGACTGGACTTCTCGAAGGGCTTCCTATGCAGAAAGTCGGCGAGCTTGCCAATGCGGCGGGTGCGATTCAGGCAACAGCGCTCGGTCCAATGGAGGGCGCGAAATATCGCTCGGAGGTGCAGGCGTTTATCGAGACGGCTGCCCGAAGCGCAAACTAGAAAGGCAGGCGACAGGCGGAATGTCACAGGATGTGATTTTGAAAACGAGCGGAATCTGCAAACGGTTTGGAAACACTGTTGCACTAAAGAACGTGGATTTGACCGTCAAGCGTGGAGAGATTCATGTTCTCTGCGGAGAAAACGGCGCAGGCAAGTCGACGCTGATGAACATTATCAGCGGTGTGTATCCCTTTGGGAGCTACGAGGGTACCTTTTCCCTGAATGGGGAGGAGTGCCGGTTCAAAAGCGTGCGAGACAGCGAAGCGGCGCATATTGCCATCATACACCAGCAGCTGGCGCTGATTCCGGGATTGTCCATCGCGGAGAACATCTTCGCGGGAAATGAACGCGCAGCGCACGGTGTGATCAACTGGAACGAAACCCGCGCCAGAGCAAAGGAACTGATGGCACGCGTTGGTTTGATGGAGGACCCGGATACGCCGGTACAGGACATCGGCACGGGCAAGCAGCAGCTCGTGGAAATCTGCAAGGCAATTTCCAAGGATGTGCAGCTGCTGATTCTCGATGAGCCGACGGCCTCTTTGAACGATGAAGAGAGCGAAAAGCTTTTAAATCTGGTCCTGGAATTCAAAAAGCAGGGCATCACGTCGATCCTGATTTCCCATAAACTGCGTGAATTGACTATGGTTGGCGACGCAATTACGGTGCTGCGGGACGGCGAAACCATCGAGACGCTCTACAAGGAAAAGGAGCCGTTCTCGGAGGATCAGATTATTCACGCGATGGTTGGCAGAGAGCTTGTCAATCGCTTCCCGCCCCGGACAGCGGAAATCGGGGCGGTCAGCCTGGAAATCCGGAATTGGAATGTGTTTAGTCCCCTGGATGAAAGCCGTCAGATTCTCAAGAACATCAACATGGTGGCACACAAGGGAGAGGTTCTCGGTATTGCCGGACTGATGGGCGCAGGCAGAACAGAGCTTGCCATGAGCATCTTCGGCCGCAGCTATGGTTCCAAAATCAGCGGAGAGCTGATCAAGGATGGAAAGCCGCTCGAGCTAAAGCGCGTCTCTGATGCCATTGATGCAAAAATCGCTTATGTCTCGGAAGATCGGCATGTATACGGTGCGGTGCCGGATATTTCCATTACGGAAAACATTACGCTCCCGAGCCTGAAAAACTTTGTCAGAGGCATCTCACTCGACAGCGATCTGGAAACAGTCAAGGCGCAGGAGTGCAAGAAGCTTCTGAACATCAAGTGCAAGGATGTCGCGCAGCCGATTTCCGCGCTCTCCGGCGGCAACCAGCAGAAGGTGATTCTCAGCAAGTGGATTCTCTGCGATTCGGATATTCTCATTCTCGATGAACCGACGCGCGGCATTGATGTCGGCGCGAAGTACGAAATCTACCAGATCATCAATCAGCTTGCAGCGAACGGAAAAACTGTTATTTTTATCTCCTCCGACATGCCGGAGATCCTTGGAATGTGTGACCGCGTGTATGTCATGAACGAAGGAGAAATTGTCGGCGAGCTGGAGGGTTCCGACATCACACAGGTGAATATCATGAGAGCCATTATGCATAAGGAGGCTATCTGAACATGAAAAAAGAACACGCATGGCGCAGCATGAACCTGCGCCAGAACGGTATGATTATCGCGCTGATTGTGATCATTCTGGGCTTTGGCATTGCAACCGGCGGTACGCTCTTCCGCCCGATGAACATCAGCAATATCTTTATGCAGAACAGCTACGAAATTATTCTGGCAATTGGCATGTTCTTCTGCTTGACAACCGGCGGCAACGTCGACCTCTCTGTTGGTTCCGTGGCAGCCTTTGCAGGCGCCATGATGGGAGCGCTGACGCTCAATGCCGGCATGCCGACCTGGCAGGCGGTTGTCATCACACTCATTACAGGCATCCTGATCGGCGTGGTGCAGGGCAGCTTCATCGCTTTTCTGAAGGTTCCGCCATTTATCGCAACCCTCTCCGGTGAGCTGGTATTCCGCGGTCTGACGCAGGTTGTTCTGCAGGGACAGACGCTCTCTCCGTTCTCTGAAGGATTCAAGTTCTTTGCCTCCGGTTTTGTGCTGCGCGATGCGAAGGTGTTCGGCATTAATATTGTCTGCCTGATCTGTCTGATTCTTGGTGCGGCGGCAATTGTTTCCTCGGAGATGAAAAAGCGTCGCAGCAACAAAAAGTATGGTTTTGCCCAGAGCAGCATCTATGTCAGCATTGCAAAGTGCGTGTTCCTGATCGCGGTTCTGTCAGTAATTTTGATGAGCTTGTCTGCCTATAACGGCATGCCGTTCATTCTGCTGGTCATGGCGGTTTTGGCGATTGCCTATACCTTTATTGCCAACAAAACCGTGCTGGGACGCCATGTCTATATGGTTGGAGGCAACCCAAAGGCAGCAAAGCTCTCCGGTGTCCGCACAGACCTCGTGATGCTCGCTGTTTATACGAACATGGCGCTTCTTGCCACAATTGCGGGCTTTGTTGTGGCAGGCAGACTGAATGCGGCAAGCCCGAGAGCCGGCATCGGTTATGAGTTGGACGCCATTGCGGCTTGCACCATCGGTGGTGCGGGCAGTGCCTCCGGCACGATCATGGGTGCAATCATTGGCGCAACCGTTATGGCAATTCTGAACAACGGTATGTCTATTCTTGGAATTGGTACCGACATGCAGCAGGTCATCAAGGGCGGTATTTTGCTGCTTGCGGTAACGTTCGATATTTACTCCAAGGTCAAATCCAAAAAATAATCAAAGGAGGAACTCACAATGAAAAAATTTGTTGCCCTGCTTCTCGCACTTGTCCTGGTCGTCGGTCTTTGCGCCTGCGCTAAAAAGGGGGAAAACGAAACCCCAGCGGATGGCTCTGGGAAGAACGCAGATTCCCCCGCACAGTCCAAAGGTACCATTGGCATCACACTTCCTACCCAGGAACTTGCTCGCTGCCTGAAGGATCAGGAATATCTGACACAGTATCTCAATGAAAGAGGCTATGACGTTGATGTGCAGTTTGCCAAAGGCGATGCAGCGACGCAGGTTGCCCAGATTGAAAACATGATCACTAACGGTGTGGTCGGTATCATTTGCTCTCCCTGGGACGGTTCGGCGGTAACCCCTGCGGTGGATGCGGCGCACAATGCGGGTGTTCCCATCATTGCCTACGACGCGTTGATTCTCAACACACCGTATATTGAATACTACGCAGCGGATAACCTGCGCGGCATCGGCGCATTGCAGGCACAGTTTATTGTCGATACCCTCGGGCTCGACGACTCTGACGAGTCGCACACGCTGGAACTGTTTGGCGGCGACTTTGGTGATGCGAACGCCCCGCTGTTTTTTGAGGGCGCGATGAACATTCTGACACCTTATATTGAAAGCGGCAAGCTGGTAGTCGAGTCCGGTCAGATGGAGTTCAATGTGGTTGCTACCGCGGAATGGGACGGCGCCAAGGCACAGTCCAGAATGGATGCCATCCTCTCAACGTATTATCTCGATGAGCCGGTAGAAGCGGTTCTTTGCCAAAATGATGACCTTGCCGCCGGCGTGATTTCTGCCTGCAAGTCCGCTGGCTACGGCACGGAGGCAATGCCGCTTCCCATCACGACCGGTCAGGACTGCACGACCTCTGCGATCAAGTCTATTCTCGCCGGTGAACAGTCCATGACAGTACTTAAGAACATCAAGCAGCTGGCGTACAATGGTGCGTACTTCATCGACTGCCTTGTGCAGGGTCAGACGCCAGAAATCGAGGACCCGGTGATCTACAATAACGGCTCCGTGGACGTTAAGGCATCTGCGGTCGAACCGATGGTACTGACTGCCGACAAGGTGCAGGAGCTCGTGATTGACTCCGGCTATTACACGAAGGCAGACCTCGGCATGGAGTAAGCCATTCCGTTCCCCAAAGCCCGAAATCTACTCCCGGGAAATGTCCTTGGACATTTCCCGGGTGAAAGGAACCAAAGCTATGAGTATTTCCCTACAGCAGTTTGCAGCCATGAACATGGTCTATAACCGTTATTCGTTTTCGTTTTTTCTGGACTCCATGCAGCGGCTGAACATTTCCAATTTTGAACTGTGGACTGGTGCACCGCACCTGAACTGCATGTTTGAAACCATGGCAGACGCGGCGTCTGTCCGGAAAGCTGTGCGCGAGCGGGGGCTCCACATGGTGTGTCTGACACCGGAGCAGGTCATGTATCCTTATAATATTGCTGCTGTCAATCCGGAACTTCGGCGGAAAAGCCTCGATTATTTCCACCGCTACATTGACATGACCTCAGAATTGGAGATTGACAAAATGCTCTGCTGTGCCGGCTGGGGCGATTATGATGAGCCAGACAAACAGTCAGCATGGAAACGTTCTGTGGACGCCCTTGGAGAAATGACCCTTCACGCGGAAAAAGCGGGTGTTACGCTCGCCTTTGAGATTTTACAGCCGACCGAAAGCAATCTTGTCCATGACTTCGCGTCTACGAAGCACATGATGGAGGAGATTGTACACCCGAACTTCCAGCTTTGCGTTGACACCGTTCCGGTCCGGCGCGAAGGGAAAACACTTGCCGACTACTTTGAAGCCTTTGGCAGTCGCATTTGCCACCTGCATTTGACAGATGGAACGCCTGTTGGACATGTTCCCTGTGGAATGGGCAATATGGATATTGCCGCACAGCTGCGCGACATGCAGCGCTATCAGTATGAAAAGTATATCACTCTGGAAATCGGAGATACCTCTTGGGCTGCGGAACCGGAGCATGCGACGCAGTTCGGATTTGATACGATTAAACGGTTTTTGTAAGTGTCCCTGAAAACAGTGCCCAGCATAGGAGCGGGACAATTGGAGGTAACTATGCAGTATGATAAAAAAGTAATCGACATCAACACGCACCCGTATTTGTTTGAGGATGTCTGCCGTACGCAGGAGCAATACCAGCTGGTGTATGATGTAACCGGTTTATACCACAACGGTGTGGCAAGTATGCCATCAACCTTTGCACGGCTCGATTGCGCAAAAATTGATCTGTGCGTTCTCAGCCCGCTGGATCTGACAACGACAAAGGGGACGTGGATGACGACAAACGAAGACGTCGAAGCTCTCTGCAAAAAATATCCAGAACGGTTTCTTGGGTTTGCAAGCGTGGATCCGCATCGTCCAGACGCTGTAGAGGTATTGGAGAAGGCGTTTACCGAGCAGAAGCTCCTGGGTGTACATCTGTTCCCGGCGCTGCAGGAGTTTTCGCCGGATGAGGCGTGCATGACACCGATCTATGAGACCTGCCTGCGCCATGATAAGCCGATTCTCTTCGACTGTGGCTGCTCACCTTATCCGGGACTGTTGACCAAATACGCCCACCCTTTGCTGGTGGAAGCGGCAGCAATGAAGTATAAGAAGCTGCGTATTTGTCTGTCACGTTTCGGCTGGCCCTGGAGCCGCGAGGTCTGTATGCTGATGCTTAAGTGCCATAACGTTTATACAGATACCTCTATCGTCTATTTTGATGATGCACCACAGATGTATCATCAGATGTTTACGGTTGATATGGGACCCAAATGGCTGGATCGTTCACTTCGCCACCAGGTTATGTTTGGATCTGGAGATCCTGGTCTGGAGCAGATCCGAATGATCAATGCGGTTCGCGAGCTTGAATTACGTGATTCCACAAGGGAGCTGATTCTAAGCCGCAACGCGCTGGAATTTCTTGGGATTGAGAAGGACTTGAGGTGGGCAAATGATTAAATCGCAGCAGATTGTAATTCTTACAAAAGAATATAACCAGTTTATTATCATCACTGAACAGGTAGAAGAAATTGTAAAACGCAGCGGCATCAAAGAAGGCATTGTTTATATCATAACCAACCACACAACGACGGGTATTGCCGTTAACGAAGGTTTGGAGTGCATCCAAAGCGATATTATGGCTATGCTTCGCAGAGTTGCACCAGAAGAGGGAATTTATAGTCACGCGCGGTTCCTGGAATCTTACGGCGCAATGGCGAATAATGCTCCGGGTCATCTAAAGGGGCATCTCACAGGAAATCATTGCGTTTTTCAAGTGGAAAATTATGCAATGAAGCGTCGCTTCGCGCAAGAGATTTATCTTTGCGAGTTTGATGGGCCACAGGAGCGGACCATCAGTGTAGTGGTTATGGGAGAATAGGTTTTTCAATGTATGCATGAAATGAAAACAGTTGCTGAGAGGAGACTTTCAGCCAACAGAATATTCCGAAGCGCACCATAAAACGTAATGAAGGAGCGCTGCGACCGAGAAATGGCCGCAGCGCTCCTTTTGGCGCTCTTTAAGAAAATTCGGGGGTGGGATCACAATTCCAGACAACTGATACTGAACTCCAATTAAAATCTTTAAAAAAGTTTTTAGGGTCTATCTGAAAACCGGAAATATGACCAACGGCGAGGGATTTTCCGCCTGATGAAGCCATTTTTTTGCAGGAATACTCTGCGTATTGCAAGAAAAAATGGTGCCCAGCAGGTGGAAAAGACCCGCTGTTTGGGCATGTTGACGGTTTTCAGATAGACCCTAAAACAGCAGGAGAAAACGTCTCTCCTGCTGTCGGTGTCTATTCCCTATTCACTTTCCATCCCATGCAGAGTTGTGCCGTTCAAATAGCTCTTAATTCTGCCAGACAGAACCAGTCCGGCATACTCTATCGGCGCATGGTATACCAGCCAATCCAAATCTGTCAGTTGCCATCTTGTGACGTGATAGAAGTTCCCCACTTCCTCGCAGTCGATCATCAGCACAGAGCCATCGCTGTAACTCAGCTCCACTGTCGCTCCCCCTGTGGGGAGCGTGGATTGAAATCATCATTTTCCCCTTCCAACACAGGCATCCCCTCAAAAATCGGGAATGAACCCCTTATCTGCCGACTCTGCTTCCTGGGTGAAGCCCTCCAGGTCGTTCAGGTACATCCAGCTGAGCACCGCCTGATATTCCTCCTCGGTCACCCGGCGGTCAAAGGGGGCGGGAAGGTTCCCCATGGGGGTGTACTGGCGCATAAGGCTGACCAGCACTTGTCCGGAGGCGAAGGTCTCCCCAATCCAGTCCAGCACCCGCAGAGAGTTGTCCACATGTCCGGGGAGAATCAGATGACGGATTACCGTGCCACGGAGGAGCTTGTCCCCCTGCCACTGAGGCGCGCCGGTCTGTCGCACCATTTCCCGGATGGCGTCCTGAGCCCGGGGGAAATAGTCCGGCACCGGAAAGGTCGGCGGCCAGCGCACCGTCCGCGTACTTGAAATCGGGCAGGTAGATGTCGATTTTCCCCTCCAGCTCCCGGAGCGTTTCCACCCGCTCGTAGCCGCCGCAGTTGCACACCACCGGCACCGGGAGCCTGGGCTCCAGGGCAGGCAGGATGGTGGGAAGAAAGTGGGTGGGGGTGACGAGATCGATGTTCTCCGCCCCCTGGGCGATCAGGTCTTCGAAAATTCGGCGCAGCCCGGCAGAATCAGTGGGCTTTCCCACGGGGCCGCCGCTGATGGCGGCGTTCTGGCAGTATTTGCAGCCCAGGGTGCAGCCGCCGAAGAACAGGGCACCGCTGCCCCCGGAGCCGGCCAGAACCGGCTCTTCCCACATGTGGCGCATGGTTTTGGCCACCAGGGCGGCAGCGGGGCAACCGCAGAAGCCGGTTTCGCCGGCGGCTCGGTTTACGCCGCATTCTCTGGGGCACAGGCGGCAGTTGGTGTAGTCCATGAAAACACATCCTTGTGATGAAATCTGATTTTCTGGGAGCAATGTCGCATTGCAGCAGCGTTCTCCCTTGGCTCCCCCTTTGGGGGAGCTGGCGGCGAAGCCGACTGAGAGGGTAAAACAAGCCCTCTCCGCCCCTTCGGGGCACCTCTCCCATAGGGAGAGGCAAGGCCCTCATCCGTCACGGCTTCGCCGTGACACCTTCCCCGGAGGGGAAGGCTTTGGGGCAGGGTTATCATAGCAGGGTTTGGGGTTTTTCTCAAGCCCTGCTTTACCTTTCGGCGGATTTATGGTACACTAACCCTAACCATTACTAGAGGAGAGACGTACCATGGAAATTCGCATGGCAAAGCCGGAGGACATTCCGGGGCTGATTGACCTGCTTTTGCAGGTGGGGGAGGTTCATCACAAAATCCGCCCGGACTTGTTCCGTGCCGGTGCCCGGAAATATGACGAGAAGGCGCTGACGGAAATCCTGAAAGACCCCAACCGGCCGATTTTTGCCGCGGTGGAGGACGGAACGCTCCTGGGCTACTGCTTCTGCATCCTGGAAATCACCCGGGACAACCCGGTGCTCATGGATCAGAAGAGCCTGTATATCGACGACCTGTGCGTGGACGAGAATGCCCGGGGTAAGCATGTGGGAGCGAGGCTCTACGATTTTGCCATGGATTACGCCAGAAAAATCGGCTGCGACAGCCTGACCCTGAACGTCTGGTGCGGCAACGACAGCGCCATGAAGTTTTATGAAAGCCGGGGGCTGAAGCAGCGGAACATTCACATGGAGGCCAGACTCTGATGCTGGAAAAGAACGGAATTTATGAGGCGGTGGTCACGGATTACACTGCCGAGGGTCAGGGCATTGCCCATGTGGAGGGCTGCGCCGTGTTCCTGCCCAACGCCATCGCCGGGGAGCGGGTGCGGCTGCGCATCGAGTATCCCCGGAAAACCTGGGCATCGGGAAAAATCCTGGAAATTCTGGAAAAATCCCCCCACCGGGTGAATCGGGAGTGCCCCGTCGCCAAGCTGTGCGGCGGCTGTGACTTCTGGCACATGGACTATGAAGAGGAGACCCGGCTGAAAGCGGAGCGGGTGAAGACCTGCCTGAACCGGCTGGCCGGGGAAAATTTGACAGAAGTGCCCATTCTGGCCGCCCCCGACTGCCGGGGCTACCGGAACAAGGCTCAGTATCCCGTGGCGGCGAAGAAGGGCAGAGCCTTCGCCGGATTCTACCGCTCCGGCACCCACCAGGTGGTGGAAAACAAAAGCTGCCGGATTCTGCCTCCGGAAACCGATGCGGTGAAGGACGCGGTGATTGATTATGTAAACCAGTATCGGGTGTCCGTCTACGACGAGGCCAGCCATACCGGCCTTCTGCGGCATATTTACGTCCGCCGGGGGGCGGTCAGCGGCCAGATTCTGGTATGCCTGGTGTGCAACGGGGAGAAGCTTCCCAAGGCGGAGGCTCTGCTGGAGCGGCTGAAAAAGATTCCCGGCTTTGCCACGCTGGTTCTCAGCGTGAACACGAAAAAGGGCAACGCTGTCCTGGGGGACAAATTCGTGACCCTTTTCGGCCCGGGCTATATTGAGGATACCCTGTGCGGCCTGCGCTTCCGGCTGTCCCCCAGGTCATTCTACCAGGTGAACCACGACCAGGCTCAGCGGCTCTACGAAACCGCCATTTCTCAGGCCGGAATCACGAAATCCGACACGGTTCTCGACCTGTACTGCGGGGTGGGAACCATTACCCTGGCCATGGCCGGGGCAGCGGGAAAGGTCATCGGCGTGGAGGTCATCCCCCAGGCGGTGGAGGACGCCAAGGACAACGCCCGGCGCAACGGCATCGAAAACGCGGAATTCTTCTGCGGCGACGCAGGCCAGGCGGCGCTGGCGTTGGAAGCGCAAGGGGTGCACCCGGACGTGGCGGTGGTTGACCCGCCCCGGAAGGGGCTGAACGCCGACACCATCGAGGCTCTGTCCCGGATGGCCCCCCGACGGATTGTCTATGTCTCCTGCGACCCGGCGACCCTTGCCCGGGACGTGGCATTGCTGAAGGAACGGGGCTACGCCCTCCAATCCGTCACCGCCGCCGATCTGTTCCCCAGATGCGCCCATGTGGAGACGGTAGTATTGCTTTCCCGCAAAAAGCCAGACGGACATATTCGGCTTAATTACAGTTTTCATGCTTCTACTTTACTGTCCGAAGTGTAAACAAGAAACATTGATTGAAGCAAAAAAACTTCAAGTAACGGTCATTGAAGATATTGATAAAAAGCGAGATGATAAGGAAAGGTAAAAACAACGCTTATGGATGAAAAATTATATCGTGAACTCGGTCAACTGACAAAAGATAAAACTATTTGGAAACAAAATATCCCCTATGTAGTTTCTTTACTTAAAAATCAATCTCCTAAAATAACGGCTAAAGCAATGTGGTTGCTTGGAGAGATGGGATTGATATATCCGCAGGAAATCGCACCATATACAAAAGAAATTGCTTCTTTTATCGTTTCGGAAAATGACTTATTAAGAGAGCGTACTGCTAATGCTTTAGGACGAATTGGCAGAGCAGATTACAAACTTGTTGCCCCTTATTTTAAGGAACTATTTATCTTGGCAGGAGATAAAAGCTCTAATGTACGGTTGAGTTTTATATGGGCTTCTGAAAACATTGCAACAAATACATGGGCGGTGTATGAAGATTGTTTGCCAATATTTGCAGAGCTTCTTAACGATGAAAACGAAAGAGTCCGAATAGAAGCACCAGAGATGTTTCGGGTGTTAGGAAAACGAACGCCTGAGCTTGTGCGACCATATTTAGAAAAATTAGAATATATAGCAACGCACGATGAGGTTAGTGTAGTTCGTATTCACGCCAAAGGGGCAATTAGAGCTATATTATCTAAAACCGTCAAAGAGCCAGACGCTAAGACGCAGAATAAACAAGTGAGATAACTCATAGCTCATTGGCTCTTTCATTTCTGGCTATTCGGCTTAATTACAGTTTTCATGCTTCTACTTTACTGCCCGAAGTGCAAGCAGGAAATATTGATTGAAGTAAAAACAGTCGTGGAAAATCCAGACAAGTAAACTATTGTATGAAATGGAGAAAACAGTATGGACTACAAGGAAACACATATAAGCTTTTTATATGACGATTTAGTTAAAGAATATGGAAATGAACAGGGGAAACAGCTTTATGCCTTAATGTGCAAAAAATTTGCTTATCTATGTGAGAAAGAGATGAAATCTGAAAATAATGAAATAAATGAGCATGTTTTTCAAAGGATGTTGCCAACGATAAGTATGTATTTAACCCTTATAGAAAATGATTTTACGCAAGAAGAAGCACTTATGATAGCTCATAAGGAAATACAGCATCATGCACGCAATATGGCAGAAGAAAATGCCAAGCTTAAAAAAATGCCCTTTACATACGGCTTATTTAAGATGTTTGCAAAATCACATATGAAGAAAAAGTATCCAATAGAAGGATTTACTGTAGAATGGAAAAGAAATGATAGTAATGAAATCCATTTTGATATAGCTCGTTGCCTTTACAGAGATATGTGTGAAAAATATTGTTGTCCCGAACTATGTACAGTTTTTTGTCAGAGTGATATAACTGCCTTTTCTGGATATGAACCTAAAATTAGATTTGAACGAGCAGGGACACTCGGAGAAGGTGCTGACTGCTGTGATTTTCATTTTATCCACGGAAGTCACTAAACACATAATCAATTACAATCATCAAAGAGCCAGACGCCAAGACGCAGAGCCGATAAACTTGTGAGCAATCGCAGTTTGTCGGCTCTTTCTTTTATATATTCATAGGTAGGACAAGTCCACCGAATAAAAAAATGATGTTTCGGTGAACTGTTTTGTCATGCTCTGAACACTCTCCGACTTCGTTTTGAAGTTTGGAGGGATTTTTATTGCCTGCAGGCAGCGGCTTCTATTTACATATACCGTTGAATCTATTGTGCTTTTGTCCAAACTCGCAGATGACCATATTGAACTTGAAATCGACCCATTGGAACTTGAAAAGATTGTTGACCGCGTCCCCCCTCATACCCCGAAATTAAGCAGTACATCCTAAATAAGTACAAGATCAAGGTTCCCAGCCTGTACATTGCCCAAGTAAAACGAAAGTTGGGGCTTAATCTTCGGGAATGCTATAATAAGCCTTGGTCGGCAAAAAGCCGCCCAGCACCGCAAGTTAGCCCAGAAAAAGAAGCTGCTATTGTGGATGCTCTGCGATATTTCAATGTAGTTGGATAATTGTTGAATCTAAACTTCAACCATCGAAAAAGCGAGGCATATCAGTTCTATATCCAGTTTTAAGGAGATAACGCCTATGAGAAAAATAACTTTAATTGTGATGAGCATTTTGGCTGTGGTTGCTTTGACGGCCTGTGGCTCCAAGGAACCTATTGAGATTACAGATACCGCCCCTATAGAAACAGAATATGCGACATCAGCCACCTGTGAAACAGATACAAGTGAAGAAAACTTACCCAGCCCTAGGGATGTTTACGGAGAAGACTGGCTCTGGAAGAAATGCAAGAACAAACAAGAAGCGGAAGATGTGGCTGGTATCACTCTGGAAGCACCACTTTTTGGTCAGGAGGAATATGTCACTTACCTTGCCAACAAAGGGCGAGAAAGCATCCGAATATGGTATTTGAATACCATTGAAGAAGGTGATTCTCTCACACTTGAAGAAATCCTTGTCCTAAAACAGCACCATGGTGTGAAACCAAAGGGGGAAATTGAAATTGTTGAGCAGGAAGTCGAAAGGGACACCTCCAATGACAAAATCATCGATGTCAATGGAAACGATGTTGTTCTGACGATGGATGGGGACAATGTTGCTTTTGCCGACTGGTCTGTCGGTATTTACGACTATGCCTTAGAAATCAAGGGCGTGGAGTTCACTGTCGAAGATGCTGCTGCCTATATCGCACAGGTAAAGTAATCATATCGCCGGACAGATTCCTGTCCGGCGATATGTGCCTTAAAAACGGTTTTATGGATTTGGAATATATTCACTACTGCTGCATATAATATACCAGTAGCCAGGAAAAACTGGGCTACCATGGATTTTTTCATATCGTTATTTCCTTTCAATCAATAAGTTGTAGTTTTGCAGATGTATCACAGGCATGCTCATTTCGGGCATTCTTATACAGGTGGAAATAGAAAAAATTCATAGGCGTGCGTATGCACATTTTCAAAGGAAATAGAGGCGACTCTATTATTTTTCATATAATTCTTTTCTTAAATGCGTCTTTCTTCGGAAGGGCGCATTTTTGTTTGTTATAAATAAGGTAAGCTGCCGCCCATCCTGAGCGGCAGCTTGCTTTTTATAGAATCTACTATCCCTGATACCTTATTCTTTCAACCAGCGTTTCCTTTTTCAGATTACTGCTTAAAACGAGGGAAAGCACAATTTGTAGAATACCAACCAGAAGAATCATAGCAAGAATCGGGATAAGAGGAACGTGATAAACGTTCATTCCAAAAATCCCATTATGCTTCGCATAGGAAAACAGTGCATAGCCAAGGGGCAGACCGGCAGCAAGTGCGACGCAGATGGTGCCAACCGTAAAAATCAAGCCCTGTATTTGTAAGCTCAGATTCAACTGCTTATTGGTCATGCCTACCGCTTGCAGCACACCGTATTCCTGCTTCTTCGTGGTGATATTGATGATCATGGTGTTTGCCAGATTCATAAACCCAATGAGACCGACAATTGCCATGAACAGATAGCAGCCAAGCTTCATCATACGGCTTGCGTATTCTGCGGTTTGCAATTCTGCGTGATAGGTGTTCAGCTTGATATGAGAAGTATCGGAGAGCAGGTCATTCAGGCTTTGCTCTACAGATGCCACATCTTTTTTAGCACAATCCACCCACAGGTATCCATAAGATGTCCCTTTCGGATTTACAGAGCGGTATACTTCTTCCGGAATGACCAGATAAGTGTCCGCACTTACAAAGGAGCCTGCGATTTTTCCATGATAGGTATAGGTTCCGCTTCCGTTATCAAAGTTGAATGTAATCGGTGCACCCGCAGAATACCCGTCAGCTTCCATCCACATGGACCAGCCAAAGAAAACATCCCCGTTTTTGACAGCCTGTGCATAGTCCATGGAACCGATATCGCCATCCCCGCGCATCATTTCAAAATCCTCTTGATTTACGATTGCAACCGGAAATTTTGTTCCGTTCAGATCTGCAGAGACGATTTCTCTCGTCAGTACATCCGTTACACCGGGGATGGATTTGATTTCTTTAATCAAAGAATCATTCAGTGGGTTGTTCTGTAGGATTGTGTCCAGATTATTCTCCGAATAGGCTTCATCATAATTCTGGGAATAATCCAGCTGCAACTCAAATTGTCCATGGTTGATTGCAATCCGCGCCTCGTGCTCCGTGTCAATATTCCCAACATAATTAGAGATAATTACAAACAATACACAGGAAAGCCCCATGGTAAGAATCGTAGCAATGGTTCTTTTCGGATTGCCTGTCACATTTGCCATTGCCATGGAGAAAACGGTGACATCTTTTCTGCCTTTTCGTCTGCCCTGTTTTTGCGTTTTGGAGCCGCCAAGATACCGTGTCGCTTCGATGGGTGAAATCCGGGAAACAATTTTCATGGGTTTGCGCAGAGCCAAAACGACCGTAAGAAACGATACAAAAATGCAGATGAGCATAATTGTCAGTGAAAACAGAGGCACCTGATGGTTCTTGATTCCGGACGATACCAGATTTCCCTGCTCCACCAGCCAGTTGAAGCTGACTTTTGCAATCAGGAAACCAAACAGCAGCCCCAGCGGTATCGAAGGAACCGCCAGAAGAATGCCCTCACGAAAGATCAACTGCTTCATCTGCTTTCTGGTTGCACCCAGCGCCTTGATTTTTCCGTACTCCTGAACCTTCTGGGCGATCCCGACCTGGAAGATATTATAAATGACCACAACGGAAAACAGCACGATTCCGAGGATCAGGGTTCCACAAACCACAATCATTTCATAGCTCGGCTGCAATACCCACTGCAGGTAGAGGTCATTGATGATCACGTTTTTCTGGTCAATGCCGCAGGAATCCGCGATTTCTTTTATAACAGGCGCAACATTATTCATAGATACATTTGCAGAATCGCTCAAGGTAAAATAGATATTATATTGCCTGTCACCCTCCGCAACACGCTCATTATAAAAATCCTGCGAACCGAATACAACATAGGAAGCCTCGATGGTATATTCATCCCGGTCATATAAAATCCCACTGACAGTAAATTCTACCGGTGCGTATTCCGACTGCATGCCGGAACGGTACTCCAATGTTACGGTGTCTCCGACCTTTACATCATGGTATCCCACTGCATCAAAGAAAGCGCGTCCTGCGGCAATTTCCTGCGCCTTTTCCGGATAGGTACCTTCCTTCAACACATATTCCTGATTATAGGGAAGCATTTTCCTGACCGTTTCATCCGCACTGACAAAGCCGCCATTTTCATTTCCTTTCAGGATGCCCTCCGTACACATGATGCCGATATCAGATATCTCAGCTCTGCGTTCCACTTCTTTTAATTGCGTACCATCTGCGGCGATAAACAGGCCGTAGTTGCTTCCGTATGAGCTTGCAGCCTGATCCTTCTGTAAGAGGATCAGTCCATTTCCAATTGTACTGATAATGACCAGAAGCATGGTAGTCAGGCAAATCGCCGTCATAATGAGGACACTTCTTGTCCGATTTCTTTTGTCGTTGCTGAATGCAATTTTGCTGATCGTCCTCAATTGAAATCCACCACCTGTCCATCCTCGATGACTAAAATACGGTCAGCAACCTGCGCGATCTCATCATCATGGGTAATCATTACAATTGTCTGTCCATATTTTTTTGCGCTCATTTTCAGCAGCGCGATCACCTCGTCACTTGTCTTGGAATCAAGATTTCCGGTTGGCTCGTCCGCAAACAAAATCTCCGGTCTGTTTACCAAGGCTCTTGCAATCGCAACGCGCTGCTGCTGTCCTCCGGAGAGGGTATTCGGAAGATTATGAATCCGGTGTTCAAGACCCAGTGTGGTGATAATATCATTGACATAAGCTTTATCCACTTTTTTCCCGTCAAGCCCCAACGGAAGAACGATATTTTCCCACACATTGATGGAGGATACCAGATTGAATGCCTGAAATACAAATCCGATCTTTCTTCTCCGGAAAACGGCAAGCTGATCCTCCTTCATGGAATACAGGTCCTTGTCAGACAAGATCACGCTGCCGCTGGTTGGTGTATCCAGCCCGCCCAGCATATGCAGCAGGGTACTTTTTCCGGAGCCGGATTTTCCGACAATGGCGACAAATTCTCCCTGCTGAATCTGGATATTCACATGATTGACGGCTTTGACCTGATTTTCCCCCGTCCCATAAAATTTGCAAAGCTGATTCGTTTCTAATATCACGCCCACTCCAATGGCCTCCTTTTCTTATTTACCAGCATTGTATCAAAGGAACCTTTCATTTCACTTTCAAAAAGAGAGCAGAAGTCTTACAGATTTGAAAGACTTCTGCTCATCATCTCTACGAAAGTCCATTCTCCGGCAGCTGAATCAAAAAGGTACTTCCTTTTCTGACTTTGCCGGAGGCTACCGTGATTGTCCCACCATGCTGCTCAATAATCTGTCTGGACAGATACAGACCGATGCCAGTTCCGCTCTTTTCGCGGACTTCCGGCGCAGTCCCTCTGTAAAACCGCTGGAATATTTTATGGTATTCACTCTGCGGGATTCCGATTCCCTGATCCTCGATCTCAATTCTCACAAAGCCGGTTCTTTTTTGTAGACGGATCGTGATTTTTGAATGTTCTGGGCTGTATTTGATGGCATTGTCCAAAACGTTAATGATTGCTTCTCCAAGCCAACGTTTATCCTGCATGAGTGCACAATGCTCCAGTGATTCGTCGCAGTCGAAAATAAGTTCTATCCCTTTCTCCGCTGCCTTTGGATACGTTCGGTTTACTGCGGAGATGATCGTATCCATAATGGGAAGTGTTTTCTGATCAAGCTGAATCAAACCTGTCTCCAGTTTGGATATTTCCAGCAGAGACTGCAACAATGTTTCCAATCCGTCCAATGCACTCCGGCAGCGGATGCGAAATTCCTGTTGCTCCGTCTCACTCAGATTGTTCCGCAGCAATATGCTAAAGCAGGTATCCAAGGCTGCAACCGGGGTTTTCAGCTGATGGGAAATGTCGGATACCATTTCCTTTGTGCTTTCCTTCTCCGCTCTGGCTTCCTCTTGCAGCAGCTGGATATGATGTCCGATTGCTTCAAGCTGAAATTTCAGTCTTTCCTGCCCGACATGATCTTCTGTGTCCGGCACTACCTCAAAGTGATTTTCCCGAAATGCAATCAGGATTTGCTCTAGCTGCTCCAATCGTTTCCGACTTTCTTTCGCCTCAGCTTTCTTCCGGTAAAACAGGAACGTTAGCAAAGACAGACATAGCACTGCACTTGTACAGCCGGTTATCATGATATTCTGCCGGAAGCGCACATAAAACGAAGTCCCTTTGTTTTCCCAGTACCCGTATTGCTCTAATAATTGCTTACCTTGTTCATTGGCTTGATGGTCGTTTCCTTTCAGCCATCCTGCGGCAACATCCATGCCGGTGGTCTCTGCGCCCGCCGCAACTTCTGTCAGGATATCCATTTTACATTGATAATCCTGATAATATAAATAGGTGGTAAAGCAGTTCAATACCGCAAAAAAGAGTAGAACCGGCAGCACCAGTGACAAGGCATCAACCCACTTTTTACGATGTCGTTCCGTCACTGACTTACCTCCTGATTCCATATATACCCAAGACCTCTGATATTCTTTATATAGACCGGTGCAGCCGGATTGTCTTCGATTTTCTCACGGAGTCTTCTGATATTGACAGCGATTGTATTTTCATCCACAAAATCCCCCTCCAGATCAAACACATTTTCCAATATTTGTGTTTTTGAAAGAATCTGTTTCGGGTTATGAAGAAAAAAGGACAGCATTTTCAGTTCATTCTTCGTAAGGCTTATTTCTCTTTCCTTTACGAACGCCCTCATCTCTCCGGGGATAAATACGATATCCTTTGAATGAATTTTTGGAGTTCCGGGTTCATTCTTTCTGCGGCGGAAATGAGCCTCGATTTTCAGAAGAAGTACGGAAAGGCTGAACGGTTTCGTCATATAATCGTCCGCACCGGCTTCATATCCCATGACCTGATCTGTCTCCTGATCCAACGCGGTAAGACAGATAATATATACATTTTGACAATTCCGCATCCATCTGACAAGCTCTAATCCGTTTCCATCCGGAAGATTCACATCACAAATGGCAACATCCACATGATGATCACTTGCAATTCTTTTCGCTTTTTTCACTGATTCTGCTGAAAAAACCTCATATCCGGATTTTTTCAGTGAAAAAGTGATTCCACGATTCAAGTTTTCATCGTCCTCAACCACAAGGATATTTGGCATAATTCAAACCACCCTTCCGTCTTAGCTATATATTCATGGCAGCCCGGATAACCTGAGCCATACTCATTGACTTCACCTACGGGAATTTTCAAAGTAATTATACAGGAGAGCAAGCAAAAATGTCAATTCAGGAGTTACCGGAGAATCGCTCCGGAACTATTGACCCAAGACTGGAAATAGCATATAATAGTAACTACTGAGTTACCATTGAAAAAGCGGCACTTCATTCGGCTGACGAACATAACGTCAAATGGAGAGGAAAATCAGAAAATCTGAACAGAGTATTCCGGGCGGTCGATGACCGCCCGGTCCTGCAATAGGAGGAAATCTATGTATAATACGAAAGAGGGCAAAGCGCGTTCGTAAGAATGCGCAGAAGCGGTGGGGCGATATTGCCGCAAAAAGAGATACAAGGAGGAGCTCATATGGAGCGTTTTCGACAGCGATATGGGATCGCTCTGACAAAAAAGAAATTGCAGGAGATCATCCTGATGCTGATGGCCTGGGAAGCGGTGTTTGCCTTTTCCTATCTGGGATACATTGAGCTTCCGGCCATTTCCACCACCACGCTGCACATTCTTGTGATCGTGGCGGCCATGATGCTGGGGGCCCAGGGGAGTGTGCCGGTGGCCTGCGTTTTTGCGGCCACGTCCATGTGGGTCGGCACCTACAGCCCGTCCCAGCTGGATCGGGTATTTTCTCCCTTTGCCAGCGGAATGCCCCTTGGCTCCATCCTGCTGCTATTTGCCCGGGTGCTGTTTGCGGTGGGGGCCGGTTGGCTCTTTGACCTTTCTTTCCGGAAGCCCCGCAGGCATGTCTATCTGGGCATTGCGGGGATTGCGGCTGCCAGCACCTTTCTTCATGGGCTGTGCGTTTTTGCCGCCTTATATTGCGGCTTTCCCATGCTGCGGCAAACGATTCTGGAGAATCTGTTTTCCTATCCCGTATTCCGGGACTGGCTGTCCTATGCCCTGGCGATCATCGCCTGCTGCGGTATCCATTGGATTCTGTCCCGGAAGTCGGTGAAAAACCGCTTGTCGCAGCTATGCGACTGTCCTCCGGCCATGAAGGAGTTCGGAAACCGGAAGCGGCTGATCTATTCGGAAACCGCTGCGGTGGTGGTGGGCATTCTGTGCATCCTGTTTCTGCGAAAGGCCATCTTCAAGGAGCTGTACCTGCAAGGCATCGATGTCAGCGAAAGCCTGCATCACAATATCACCGCCTTTTTGCTGCAAGCCCTGGTGGCTCTGCTGGCGCTCTTTTGCGTTGTCAGTATCCTGCTTCAATGGATTTACGATTATTATACGGCGCAGCAGCTTCGGATGGACAAAAAGCTGATGGAGCAGCGCATGAAAAGCTCCGTAGATGCTCTGACCGGCGTATTCAGCCGACTGGCGTACCATGAGTGCCTGGGGCAGTACGCGGATGCCGTTCCGGAGGATCTGACCGTCTTTCTCATGGACATCAACGGCTTAAAAGGTGTCAACGATGCCCTGGGGCATGAGGCGGGGGACGAGCTGATATGCGGCGCTGCCCAATGTATCACCCAGGCGGTGGGAGATCGGGGGAAAATCTTCCGCATCGGCGGGGATGAGTTCGTGGTGCTGGGTCAAATGACCAAGACCCAGGCCCAGAAAATTCTGGCGGCACTGCAACGGATTACGGCAGCCTGGTCCGGGACGAAGGTAAAGACGCTGAGTGTTTCCGCCGGATGTGCCTTTGCCGGCGACCATCCGGATTTTTCCGTGGAGCGGCTTACCAAGGAAGCGGATCTTGCCATGTATGCCCGGAAACAGGAATATTACCGGGCGAAGAAACCGTCATCCGGCACGGCCGTCCCCGGCGGGAGCGGGGCGCGTCCATAAGAAAAAGGGATTTCTGCCATCCGGGCAATTCGCTGCCGGGGCGGAAATCCCTTTTTGCGCGCCCGGTGTCCAGCCGCCGGTTGCTCTCGTTTGCCATTTCGGTCATGCCTCCGGCATAAAATTTCCGGTGGATATCTTCCCGAATATGACCAAATTCCTGCAAATTTGTGGATTTTTTCCTATACAAATCCTGGCTGTTGCAAAATAAAACCGTTCCGGAAGCAACACATTTGGAAAAAGTGCAAAAATTTTCGAGAAAATATTTGCATTTTTTTGACGCATATGTTATAATGGCCCGGTCACAAATGGATAATTGAATTATGCAATCACATGGGCGAAAATGGTACGTCCATAGATATGGAAAGGGGTAATTGCGAATGTCTCACAAATACGTTTATCTGTTCACCGAGGGCAACGGCAAAATGCGGGAGCTTCTGGGCGGAAAGGGCGCCAATCTGGCGGAAATGACCAACATCGGTCTGCCTGTCCCCCAGGGCTTTACTATTTCTACCGAAGCCTGCACCAAGTACTATGAGGATGGCAAGGCCATCAACCCGGAAATTCAGGCGGAAATCATGCGCTATGTGGACAAGCTGGAGGAAATCACCGGCAAGAAGTTCGGCGATCATGAGAACCCGCTGCTGGTTTCCGTCCGTTCCGGCGCCCGTGCCTCCATGCCCGGCATGATGGATACCATCCTGAACCTGGGTCTGAACGAGGACGTGGTGGCCGTTATGGCTGCCAAGTCCGGCAATCCCCGGTGGGCCTGGGACTGCTACCGCCGGTTCATCCAGATGTACTCCGACGTGGTCATGGAAGTGGGCAAGAAGTACTTTGAGGCTCTCATCGACCAGATGAAGGCCAAGAAGGGCGTCACCCAGGACGTGGAGCTGGATGCCGACGACCTGAAGGAGCTGGCTTCCCAGTTCAAGGCCGAGTACAAGTCCAAGCTGGGTGAGGACTTCCCCACCAACCCCAAGGAGCAGCTGATGGGCGCCATCAAGGCCGTGTTCCGCTCCTGGGACAATCCCCGCGCCAACGTTTACCGCCGGGAGAACGACATCCCCTATTCCTGGGGCACTGCCGTCAACGTCCAGTCCATGGCCTTCGGCAACATGGGCGACGACTGCGGCACCGGCGTTGCCTTCACCCGCAACCCTGCCACCGGCGAGAAGAAGCTCTTCGGCGAGTTCCTGACCAACGCCCAGGGCGAGGACGTGGTGGCCGGTGTCCGGACTCCCATGCCCATCTCCGAAATGGCCGAGAAGTTCCCCGAGGCCTTCGCCCAGTTTACCAAGGTCTGCCAGATTCTGGAAAATCACTATCACGATATGCAGGACATGGAGTTCACCGTGGAAAACGGCAAGCTCTACATGCTCCAGACCCGCAACGGCAAGCGTACCGCTCCCGCCGCTCTGAAGATCGCCTGTGACCTGGTGGACGAGGGCATGATCGACGAGAAGCAGGCCGTGGCTATGATCGAGCCCCGTACCCTGGACACCCTGCTGCATCCTCAGTTCGACGCCAAGGCACTGAAGAACGCCCAGCCTGTGGGGCGGGCACTGGCCGCTTCTCCCGGAGCCGCCTGCGGCAAAATCGTCTTCACCGCCGAGGATGCCAAGACCTGGGCTGACCGGGGCGAGAAGGTGGTTCTGGTTCGTCTGGAAACCTCTCCCGAGGATATCGAGGGCATGATGTGCGCCCAGGGTATCCTGACCGTCCGGGGCGGCATGACCTCCCACGCCGCCGTGGTCGCCCGCGGTATGGGCCGCTGCTGCGTCTCCGGCTGCACCGAGATCAAGATGGACGAGGAGAACAAGTGCTTCGTTCTGGCGGGCAAGACCTACTGCGAAGGCGACTGGCTGAGCCTGGACGGCTCCACCGGCAACATCTATGACGGTCAGATTCCCACCGTGGACGCGGAGATCGCCGGCGAGTTCGGCCGGATCATGGCCTGGGCCGACAAGTACCGCCGCCTGCGGGTGCGTACCAACGCCGATACCCCCAGAGACGCCATCAAGGCTCGCTCCCTGGGCGCCGAAGGCATCGGTCTGTGCCGTACCGAGCACATGTTCTTCGAGGAAGGCAGAATCGCTCCCTTCCGGGAAATGATCTGCTCCGACACCGTGGAGGAGCGGGAGGCCGCTCTGGCGAAGATCGAGCCCATGCAGCAGAGCGACTTTGAGGCTCTGTACGAGGCCATGGAGTCCTACCCTGTCACCATCCGGTTCCTGGATCCTCCGCTCCATGAGTTCGTACCCACCACCGATGAGGACATTGCGGCGCTGGCTAAGGCTCAGGGCAAGACCGTCCAGCAGATCAAGGACATCATCGCCTCCCTGCACGAGTTCAACCCCATGATGGGTCACCGTGGCTGCCGTCTGGCCGTCACCTATCCAGAAATCGCTGCCATGCAGACCCGGGCCGTCATCAAGGCCGCCCTGGCCGTCAAGGGTCGTCATCCCGACTGGAACCTGGTTCCCGAGATCATGATTCCCCTGACCGGCGACGCCAAGGAGCTGAAGTTCGTCAAGGACGTGGTCATCAAGGCCGCCGATGCCGAGATCGCCGCTGCCGGTATGGAGCTCAAGTACGAGGTGGGCACCATGATCGAGATTCCCAGAGCCTGCCTGGTGGCCGACGAAATGGCCAAGGAGGCGGAGTTCTTCTGCTTCGGCACCAACGACCTGACCCAGATGACCTACGGCTTCAGCCGTGACGACGCGGGCAAGTTCCTGAACGCCTACTATACCCACAAGATCTTCGAGAACGACCCCTTCGCCAAGCTGGATCAGACCGGCGTAGGCGCGCTGATGGAAATGGCCGTCACCAAGGGCAAGGCCACCCGTCCCAGCCTCCACTGCGGCATCTGCGGCGAGCACGGCGGCGACCCGGTGAGCGTGGAGTTCTGCCATCGCATTGGCCTGAACTACGTTTCCTGCTCTCCCTTCCGTGTCCCCATCGCCCGTCTGGCTGCCGCCCAGGCTGCCATCCGCGAACAGCGCCAATAAAAAGTTGACGCAGCAGCGTAGGCAAAACAACTGATATCAATACGGTCACACAGTCCCTTTGGATTGTGTGACCGTTATTTTTTTGGCTCTATGTCAACAGTTGGGGTAGAGACAATAAATAACGGCAAGGATGTCATCCTTGCCGTTTGGACTACTTTAGCGCAAAAGCAGGTGTCCAAGGGGACACCTGCTTTTGCAAAGGGGGTAAATGTGAGGAAGTTGTTATACGAGTTTTTAATAAAACGCTTAAAGGCGTTTTATTAGGCCGCAGGATTGCGGCCAGCGGCCACTGCCGCTAAAAAACGAAGTCAATACATTTCTTACCGCCGCCCAGGCGGTCTGCCGCGAAACGGCAGAATAAAATGATGAAATCATTTTATTAAGAAATAGTATTAGGAGGCAATTCCATGATTGACAAAATCCAGATCCGCGGCGCAAAGGTTCACAACCTGAAAAATATAGACGTAGACATCCCCCTGGGGGAAATCGTGGGAATCGCGGGCGTTTCCGGCTCCGGCAAGTCGTCCCTTGCTTTGGGCGTGCTTTACGCCGAAGGCTCCCGGCGCTATCTGGAGGCTCTGTCCACCTATACCCGCCGCCGGATGACCCAGGCGGCCAAGGCCAGTGTGGATGAAGTGTTATATGTTCCCGCTGCGCTGGCTCTGCATCAGCGTCCCGGCGTGCCCGGCATCCGCAGCACCTTCGGCACGGGCACAGAACTGCTGAACAGTCTGCGGCTCATGTACTCCCGGCTTGCCAGCCACCGCTGCCCCAATGGCCACTATCTGGCACCGTCCCTGCTGGTGGCCGCCGGGAAGGAGCTGGTCTGCCCGGAATGCGGCGCGCGTTTCTATGCGCCGTCAGCCGAGGAACTGGCCTTCAACTCCCAGGGTGCCTGTGAGGTCTGCGGCGGTACGGGCACCGTGCGCACCGTGAACCTGGATGCCCTGGTGCCGGACGACAGTCTCACCATCGACCAGGGGGCGGTGGCTCCCTGGAACAGTCTCATGTGGTCGCTGATGACGGACGTGTGCCGGGCTATGGGCGTGCGTACGGACGTGCCCTTTCGTGATCTGACGGACAAGGAGAAAGAAATTGTCTACCATGGCCCCGCGGAGAAAAAACACATTCTCTACCACGCGAAAAAATCCGACTCCAACGACTTTGCGGAGCTGGATTTTACCTATTTCAACGCCGTCTACACCGTGGAAAACGCCCTGGCCAAGGTCAAGGACGAGAAGGGCATGAAGCGGGTGGAAAAATTTCTCCGGGAGGATCTCTGCCCGGAGTGTCACGGCACCCGGCTTTCCGCCGCCGCCCGGGCGCCGAAGCTGAGAGGACTTTCCCTGGATCAGGCCTGTGCCATGACCCTTTCCCAGCTCACCAGCTGGGTTTCGGGTGTCCCCGGCAGCCTGCCGGAGGAAATGCGGCCTATGGCGGAAAGCATTTGCGAAGCCTTCCTCAGCACCGCCAAGCGGCTGATGGACTTAGGCCTCGGCTACCTGACCCTGGAT
>OKTL01000174.1_pt1 | contig 42784 bp, 31 predicted proteins | sample 1606211 | NCBI WGS metagenome assembly OKTL01 (sample SAMEA3879538, study PRJEB24766) | human gut metagenome | biome: human-associated habitat; feature: feces | place: USA | collected 1985/1987 | reverse complement strand
TCGGTAGCAAAGGATCACCCCCGCAGGTGCGGGGAAAACATCGACAAGCAAGCGTTTTGACAGAAACTCTGCGGATCACCCCCGCAGGTGCGGGGAAAACAGCCGTTGCAGTCATACAAATATGCGTTGTCTGGGATCACCCCCGCAGGTGCGGGGAAAACATTGTGGTGTAGCCGACAGCGAGATCGGAACGGGGATCACCCCCGCAGGTGCGGGGAAAACCTGCTTTTCGCAATAATTCATCTTGTTTTGTCAGGATCACCCCCGCAGGTGCGGGGAAAACGTACCTGTTATATTACCACTTACTTTAGGAGGTAGGATCACCCCCGCAGGTGCGGGGAAAACCGGACAAGGCGCAATACCGCAAAGAGGATATTGGGATCACCCCCGCAGGTGCGGGGAAAACACAGCAATAATACCGCCGATAACTGCAACGAGGGGATCACCCCCGCAGGTGCGGGGAAAACTTCTGTTGATGTTTCCGCTACAATGTATCTCACGGATCACCCCCGCAGGTGCGGGGAAAACGTCACAAAGTTTGGGATGCTTACGAGTTTGATAGGATCACCCCCGCAGGTGCGGGGAAAACAAGAAAAAATGAAGATATTGTTAACGCTATTAAGGATCACCCCCGCAGGTGCGGGGAAAACTAATAAAATGATATTTGATGAGCTTGAAGTGTGGGATCACCCCCGCAGGTGCGGGGAAAACGCACAGGCTCTAAATGATCTTGATGCAGATAAAGGATCACCCCCGCAGGTGCGGGGAAAACAGTCTTTTGCTGTCTTACCACCCTTGCGAACTAGGATCACCCCCGCAGGTGCGGGGAAAACTGAGTTCGCACCTTTAAGCGTCCATGTAACAGAGGATCACCCCCGCAGGTGCGGGGAAAACCTCTGCATCTCTCTGCAAATTCCCACGGTAGCAGGATCACCCCCGCAGGTGCGGGGAAAACTACCCCCGGGGGGGATGCTGCTTTGTCCGAGCAGGATCACCCCCGCAGGTGCGGGGAAAACCGCTATGTTCCCGACCGCCGACAGCGGGGAATAGGATCACCCCCGCAGGTGCGGGGAAAACCAGATGTTGACCATAGCGGCAACCGTGAGTGCGGGATCACCCCCGCAGGTGCGGGGAAAACTGCTGCATCGATGGGCGGTGTGCCGGACTAAAAGGATCACCCCCGCAGGTGCGGGGAAAACTCCGTACGGTGCGACCATCTGCCCTAAATTGCAGGATCACCCCCGCAGGTGCGGGGAAAACGTCCACCACGTGCGCAAGTTGACTTTCCCCGCAGGATCACCCCCGCAGGTGCGGGGAAAACCTGACCGCGTGCTTGCAAAAAGTGAGCAAATCCGGATCACCCCCGCAGGTGCGGGGAAAACTTTTGTTTTCAAACATCGATTTCCTCCGTCAAAGGATCACCCCCGCAGGTGCGGGGAAAACATCTGCGCATAGTCGCACCGCCGTACAAATCCAGGATCACCCCCGCAGGTGCGGGGAAAACCTCGACAATGCGGTTTGCGCTCGCTATCGTGGAGGATCACCCCCGCAGGTGCGGGGAAAACGCGTTTTTCGTGTCCGCTTCAATTGTACACTGAGGATCACCCCCGCAGGTGCGGGGAAAACGATACACGGTAAAGCCTTGCTGTCGTTGCAAACGGATCACCCCCGCAGGTGCGGGGAAAACACCATTTTCACGATAATGCCACGGTTTTTGTAGGGATCACCCCCGCAGGTGCGGGGAAAACTATTATCAAGTGCTTTAGCGGCAGGTCAAATTAGGATCACCCCCGCAGGTGCGGGGAAAACCACCATGTATAAATGTGCATACGCCATTACCGAGGATCACCCCCGCAGGTGCGGGGAAAACACATTATGTTTAACTTCCGTTGATATGGAATTGGGATCACCCCCGCAGGTGCGGGGAAAACGGATTTATACCAAAATTCAACCGTTTCATTCAGGGATCACCCCCGCAGGTGCGGGGAAAACTAAACAACAATAAGCTTTACACTGCACCGTTTTAGGGATCACCCCCGCAGGTGCGGGGAAAACCGGACATGAATTAACAATTGATGAAATACATTAGGATCACCCCCGCAGGTGCGGGGAAAACACCAACCGGTGGAAGTTTAGTAAAGGGTATGTAGGATCACCCCCGCAGGTGCGGGGAAAACTCGTTGACAGTGTAAACGCAAATCACGGTGACAGGATCACCCCCGCAGGTGCGGGGAAAACCCAGCCTGTGACTTCGGACCCCAGCGTCCATCGAGGATCACCCCCGCAGGTGCGGGGAAAACTGTATACTAATGCATTCCTCCATTGTTGGAAGAGGATCACCCCCGCAGGTGCGGGGAAAACGATCACTGCGGCTTATGCAAAAATTCTTCATAAGGATCACCCCCGCAGGTGCGGGGAAAACCATTATACATGTTTCGCAACGTTTGAAGGCATAGGATCACCCCCGCAGGTGCGGGGAAAACACTCGGATCTGCAACCCAATATGCTATTAGCTGGGATCACCCCCGCAGGTGCGGGGAAAACCAATTGCGTTATATTTGCGAACTACAAAGCGGAGGATCACCCCCGCAGGTGCGGGGAAAACCAGGGACGGCAATTATTGTGCCTATCTGTTTTAGGATCACCCCCGCAGGTGCGGGGAAAACTCTCAATCCCTTCACTTTCCAATGACGACAATAGGATCACCCCCGCAGGTGCGGGGAAAACGCCCTTGCGGCGGCATTGCAAGCGTCATACTCGGGATCACCCCCGCAGGTGCGGGGAAAACTTTTTGGGTTTTCCTTCCCTTTTTCATGCCCATAGGATCACCCCCGCAGGTGCGGGGAAAACATCGGGCAAAAGGGACCAACCTTGAGTTCTATAGGATCACCCCCGCAGGTGCGGGGAAAACTTTTCGCTCTTTCGCTTCTTCTTCCGTCTCGTGGGATCACCCCCGCAGGTGCGGGGAAAACCGGTTGTATCAAGTTTTATTTGCTGCTGTCGTAGGATCACCCCCGCAGGTGCGGGGAAAACTTAGCAGCAAAGAAGGAGGAAAAAGACAATGAAGGATCACCCCCGCAGGTGCGGGGAAAACTTTTTCTTCTTCCTCCCGTATACTCTATCATAGGGATCACCCCCGCAGGTGCGGGGAAAACCCGCCGGGAATGCGCCCACCTTTTAAACTCCGAGGATCACCCCCGCAGGTGCGGGGAAAACACATTGTGACCGACATTTATGACGGTTGCAAAAGGATCACCCCCGCAGGTGCGGGGAAAACCGCCGGAAGACTTCCCTAAAGCGGCGGCGTTCAGGATCACCCCCGCAGGTGCGGGGAAAACTAAAGAATTGGAAAAGGTTAAAATTCCGCTTAAGGATCACCCCCGCAGGTGCGGGGAAAACCTCACTGATTATTTGGCGTTTTAGTATCTGCAAGGATCACCCCCGCAGGTGCGGGGAAAACGTTTAAACGAGTTGCATTTTCGCCCGCTGTAAAGGATCACCCCCGCAGGTGCGGGGAAAACGTGCCTGTGCTGGGCATCGCAGCGAAACTACTGTGGATCACCCCCGCAGGTGCGGGGAAAACCATCCGTGTAGTGGTAGCCCGCAGCAACACTTAGGATCACCCCCGCAGGTGCGGGGAAAACCGCAATGTCATCGAGTTCGAAAACCGCTTGCCGGGATCACCCCCGCAGGTGCGGGGAAAACCATTGCGGCCTTTATCTTTTGACCACGTTGTTAGGATCACCCCCGCAGGTGCGGGGAAAACTGTATTGCTTTCGTGGCTCGACCGTGAAGGATAGGATCACCCCCGCAGGTGCGGGGAAAACTTGGTTGGTTTCTTTTGCCCTTAACATGCAGATAGGATCACCCCCGCAGGTGCGGGGAAAACGCCGCGACAATGATTCCGTACACCGCGCCACGAGGATCACCCCCGCAGGTGCGGGGAAAACGCCAGTAGCGTATGCCCGCGCGGTACGAACCTGGGATCACCCCCGCAGGTGCGGGGAAAACTTCCGGTATTGGTATTTTGGGGCTTTTTCTCGACGGATCACCCCCGCAGGTGCGGGGAAAACTGGTTCAACAAAGCTGACTTTCCCGGCTTTTTAGGATCACCCCCGCAGGTGCGGGGAAAACACTAAAAAGATCCTTTAGGAATCAGCCTTTTTGTTCCTGAGCAGTTCAAATTTCATTTAACTTCTCAAACAGCCTGAATGTCAGCTTGCAATCCGGAAGCGCACGGTGACGTTCGCTGGTATCAATCCCAAAGTATTCGCAAAGATGCCCAAGCGAATACTGTTTAACTCCGTTCACGCGCCTGCGCGCCAAGGCAAGAGTATCTGTGCAGGAACTGCGAAACAACTTCACGCCGCAGCGTTTTGCCTCCGAAATCAGAAACCCGCAGTCAAAATCCGCATTATGGCAAACAATCGGGCGGTTCGCAACGAATGCAACAAGCCCGTTGATTGCCTCGCTCAGAGGAATGCCTTCAGCTGCAAGCATTTCATCCGTAATTCCCGTAAGGCGGACAACATCCGCACTCAGCGGTGAATCCCGCCTGACGAGCGTTTGAAATTCTTCTGCCTCTTCTCCGTTTCTTATCAGCAGTGCACCGATTTCAATAATGCCGTCCCTCTCGGGCGAAAGCCCCGTTGTTTCAACGTCAATAACAACATAGTCAGCCCGCCTGCGCGCTTTTTCAGCACGACGCGTGAGCAGCATTTTTCCTGCTCTGCTTTGCGGAGCCCCTGTCGAATTGTCTTCTGCCTTATGCGGCTTCGGAAGCGGGCGGCGCATAAGCAATATTCCGTCAAGATCAACGGGCTCCCAGTGAGCATTATGAACTTCGAATTTCATCTGCTGTTCGCAACGCGCGCTGTAAACCATGGTTGCGCGCCCGCTTTTCAGGTTTTCGCATACCCGCGCCCAAAGCTCCGTGCGAACGCGCGCATTAATATTGCCGGCATACACTCCGGGGCTGATTTCACATAACCACTTGGACAGATCCCCCCGAACTTTCGGCGGGCAGTCGCTCAAAGTAATCACTGTCAACGTCAATCCTCCCGATAGGATTTACCGTATTCTGCACTGCCGCTGCGGTCATCCCAAAGATAGAGCGGCTTGCAGCCTTCTTCGCCGAAATCGGATTCATCGGAAAGAAGGTATTTGATATCCTTCACCATTCGCTCCAAAATATGGCTTTCTGCAAGCGCATTACGCACACTGCGCCTTGTTTGGGACGGGATATCCTCCGGAGACTCTGCCGCAAGCCGAAATGCGATCGGAATCGTGATTTCCGCCTTGTACAAATCAGCAATATCATAAACGAATGAAAGCGAATGACCGATATGCACAAAGCCGAGGCCGGGGGAACAGCCGAGTGCGCAAATCACGGCGTGAGCAAGGCCGTACAGACAGGCATTCCCTGCGGACAATGCCTGATTTACCGGATCTCCGGATGAAAAATCCTCCGGATCATAGTCACGTCCATGCCACGGAACGCCTGTTTCCTTTGACCAATGCCGATAAACGGAACGCATACGGCTTCCCTCGCGCCCGCGCAGCTGCTGCAAAGTCAGGTGAGCCACATCCTCTCCGGAGAACCGCAGACTGTACATCTTTCGAACAACGTTGAGATGCCCCCGCTGGTTCGTCACAAGAGCAGCCTGTTTCACAAGCAGACGTGAACTTCCCGTCAAAGCACAGCCCCCGGTGTAGTACCGAACACCATGTTCCCCGACCCAGATTACACTCACACCTGCATCACCGATAAGCTCCATTGCACGGTGGGTCACATCCGTTCCCGGGCCGAGCATGAGCACCGAAATTGCAGCGGCAGGAACATGAATGATCCCTTTTTCATCCGTAACGGTTATCGCGCTGTCCGCACGGCTCAATTTACAGTGCTCAAAGTAAAGAAAGGTCATTCTGTCGCCAATCTGCGGCAGAGACTGAACGGAAGGGCGGATCATCCCCGGAATTTCAGCCATTGATGCCTTCCCCGATGCCCACAACTGTCATAAGTCCGTTTCCGTAAGCCTTGCCCCTGCCGAGACCCTGAGTCAAAGTCTCCCGAAAGCGGGCTGCATCCGTAACTGTCAAAATGCCTTCAAAAGTTACGGAAAGCAGTCTTACTTCCTTGTTCTTTCCGCGTTTTTTGAAAGAATACCTGTTTGAATGAACAACACGGAATTCATCGGGCGCGAGTTCAAATCCGTAACTTTGCGCATGGGAAGCAAGCCACTCCTCCTGCTGTCCGACCGAAATAAGGGCTGTTACCTTTCCGCGAGCCTGCGGATCGTCTTCACGCTTGATGCTCTTTGTGGGATTGGCTGTCAGGCGAAACCTCCAGCGGCTGCCTTCCGCAATTCGTGCAAGCAGGGGATCGTATGATTTTGTTTCAACGTTAATTCCGCCGTAACCCAGCTGCTCCGCCGCACGGGACAGCTTTGGCCTGTCCTGCGTCAAAACGAGCAGATACATCTCCCCGCCGAGCGTGTCTATGCGCCAAAGACTGCGCGCACGATTTTTTTCATCCGCGGCATCGGAAGCTTCGGACGGTTCTCCGTTCAAAACTTCAATCGCACCGTGAATCTGCTGCGGATTGACAAGTGCTTTCATTGTTTCGCGTTTCTGTGTGTTAAGCTTGATTCTCGAAAGATACATCTGCGCCCTCCAATTCTGCAAACGCGTCATGCTCCGCTGCGTCCGTATCCTTCTCCGCCTTGTTAACGGATTCATACGCCGCAACAGTGCGATAGGTATGTTTACGGCAGCGCGGGTCAAACGAAACCGCAAGGTCACGCCGCGCTTCACGTCCGATCACTCTCGGTTCGTCCGCATCCGAATTCTGCTCATCATCTTCCGAATAATCCGCATATATGTGCGCTGTCATATTGTACTTCTTTTTGGAGGAATCGTCAAGCGTCGGATACGTCCGCAGCACTTTAATCAGCCCGTCCTCCTTAATGTCGTCAAGAACGATCGGCAGCGTCGGAGGGCAGGAACGCCTGCCCAAAAACAGCGGAAACACCGGATGCGACAACGCGAATTCAATGCGCTCCAAAAGCTCCCGTTCTCCCTCCAATCCGACAAGGAAGACGGCATCCGAAAGATAATAACGTTCGGTAAGATATGAAGTCTTTTCTGCATGCGCCATATGGAAATCCCGAAGGAGCTTTCCCGCGCGGTCAATGCGGACGCCGATTCGCAGCGCATTCAGCTCGCGGAGCTTTTCCGGCTCGTTTCGCCGAATGCCGAGTGCCGCTGCAAGCAAGCCCACAATGCCGCTTTTTGACGGTTCCCTTCCCGTTTTTCGGATCTCGAATTTTGAATTTTCGGTTCCCCACGCCTGCAGCGGAGCGGAAAGCCGAAGAAGCAAAACAGCCATTACATGCCCTCGCTCTCGCCAAGATATTCCTTAACGCACTCCGCAACCGACTCAAGCAGTCTGTCGAGGCTCATGCATTCCGCAAGCTCTCCGACGGCTTCACCGACTGCAAATGCACAATCGGGCTTAGAGGCGTACTTATCGTAAACCTTGTTTGCGTATTCAACAAACTTTTCTTCGGATTCTTCCGAATAACCGCCGTTCTTTGCCGAAACGGGCTTTTCAAACGCACCGCAAAGGTTAACGGGCTGATCGCGCCGAATTGTGACATAGACCATGCTCGGAAGGGTGCGGTTTGCAAAGGTATTCTGTTTGCCCGTGGGCATTGAGCGAACAAACGCTTCAACAAATTTTGCCGCTGTCTCCGCCGTGACCTGTTTCCCGAGGGCATTCGAAAGCTCAACAAGGTTGACCGTTGCATAGCGATAGAGCGTTGAGGAGTTGAACTCCACCGTTCCGAGGTGACCCGCGCCGGTATTATCCTCCGGAGCAAGATCGTCAACGGCGGTGAAATAATCGTATTCGTTCTGAACGGTGTGGGTTGAAATGCTGTGCGCAACCTGCGCGGAGGCATCGCAATTCAAAGTTGCTTCGGAAGCAACCATTCGCCCGAAAAGCGCGATATCAACAGAAGGGTTGTTCTTGAGTGCTTTTTTGCAGGCGTCCTTATCAGCCGTACCTTCGGAAACTGCGATCTCGGCAAGTGCTTTTGCCTGTGCCGCACTCATGAAAAAGAGTGCTTCCGCCTTTTTGTCCTTTGTTTCACCTTTCTTATCGTCTTTAAATTTCACGCCGGCGCTTGTAAGCACTTTTTCCGCAAGTTCCGCCGCTTTAGCATCGGGGTTCAGTTTCAGAATCTCCTCTGCAACCATGCTTATAACGTTCTTTGTTCTCAACCCGAGCATATCCGGTTCAATGAGTTCTTCGCGGAACATTTCGCGCATTGCATGTTTCCACGCCTGTGAGGAAACGCGCGCACGGGTCGTGCCGCCGTAGATCGCCGTTTTCGGGCTGCCGGTATCGTCGCGGTTGACGCAGCTCGGCGGAACGGTTTGGAGTACGTGTACATCAAGATAGCATCTGTTTTTCATAGTTTTGGTTCCTTTCCACATTAGTTTTCATCATTTTTTATTTGGCGGCAGAAATCCTGTCCCCATTTGAGCCTTACTTTTGTTCTTCCTTCCGCATAGCTGTAATTATACAGGTCAACGGCAAGATCCGCATAGTCGAGTTTTATACCGTTGCCGCTGAGAAGATTTATCACGCCGCGCAGATGGTGGTTGAGTTCGGGCAGATCCGATGCCGTTGCGATCTTGTTGAATCTGGCGCGTATGCGCTTCAACTCATCCTCGTCCTTGGCAAGTTTTCGCACGGAAGCCCCGAACTTCATTCCGTCCACATTCATCCATTCGGACCCGAAATCATGCCCCTGCTGATGCAGTGCAAACATGGTCAATGCGGTGTAAACCGCCCATTCCCCCGGCGAAGCGCTACCGTCGTTCCGATAAAACTCCTCCGGAAGATCGGACAGGAATGCTCCCCAAATTGCGGGAAGCTCCCCGGGGGCGTGTCCGATTCCGTGCCGCAGTTCGGCAAGCTCCGCTCGGCACTGATTCTCGGGCAGCGTCTTAAGCCGCTCGAGTTTTCGCTTCATAAAAGCGGTGATTCTTCTTTCTTTTTCAGTCATTGTTCTCCTCCTTCGGATAAATTTCATTCAATTTGACCTTAAAGTAACGATAGGCGTCGGGAGCGGAATAATACCTTTCTTTATCATTCTTATCCTTTACCGCACGGCCGACAATTGCCGCCGTGCCCGCCGATTCAACAAGCTCTTGACCGATGCGCAATGCGATTCGTTTTGCTGTTTCGCGCCACCTTCGGATGGCTGCGCGCTCCTGCTCCGAGCTGATCGCCCAAGTCGGATCGATCGACTCAAGCCAGCTTCTGAACGGCGCATCAATTTCATAATAGAACTGCTCCTGTGCGCGTGCAACGGCAGCGCATTTCTTTGCAGATTCATCGTCCGCGCCGGCTGCGATTTCAATATTGACGGCAAGGTTTTTAACTTCCTTGGCAGTTTCACCGCAGTTTTGGATTTCGGTTTCGATTTTGTCCCGCCAATGTTCTCCAACCTCTGTGATAAGATCCGTGTGGAATGTCAGGGAGTCGGAGAGGATGTTTGTGTAGCAGCTCTTCATGGTATCATATTGAACGGAACAGATTCGGAAGCTTATCAATCTCGTTTTGTCAATAAGTCCCTCTTTTTTTATATAGTTGATCCATCCAACGATTCCCGGGGTATGATTTCCGTCACCGAAATCGAAGCAGACGGAAAACTCTCGCCACATCTGCGCTGCGTAATTGTGCGCTTTCGGCTTACATACCTCATTGCCACCTTTTGAGGCTTCACGATCGACCCGCCAAATCGTCATTGGCTCCAAAAAAGCATTTTCGCTTGTGAAGAAATCTCCGCCGCATATTCTGTACGCCGTAACAAAGCCCTCACTGCGAACCAACATTACTCGCCTTGACTGAAGAGTGTAAAGCGCCGCAAGGTTATCCGGCATGGCGATTTCAACTCTTGGCCTGCTGCGGACTTTCTCCTCCCAAATTGGCTTCTCCTCTTCCCAAACGCTGTTACCGCCGTAATTCAAAGCTATATAATTCAGCAAAAGATCCTCAAACAAATTCTTGCCGTGTACTGCAATAATTCCAAGGTTTCCAAGCCATCCGATTCCCGCTAATTTCTTTCCGGATGAGGCATTGATTTTTTTGCTTTTGCCTCTCTCGTTTGAAGAATCGTCGAATGCATTAACGTGCAAAAGCCACCTTGCAGCTTCCGAATTTGTTAGCCGTTCCTTTTCCTCTCCCGAACGCGCCGCGAACAGACGCGGTTTATTGTTGCTTTCGGCTATAGCGCTGTTGAGTTTGCTCGCAGAGAAAACGGACGCTGTTTCATCCGTGTTTACCGATAACGCCTGATAAAACGGCCTTTCCGGATGAAAAATCCAAAACCTTTCGTGTACGGACTCAAGGTAATCCCTTATCGGCTTTTCGGGCAGCCGACCGGCGGTCCAAAGCTCCTTCCAGCGTTCCTCCGCATCCTCCGGCTCTTCGAGCGGCCACTCCTCGCCGTCCGGTGAGTATCTTGAAAAAACAGTGTGCAAAACCGCAAGCATCAGTCGGAGCACCGCAACATCCTGCGTCGGCAGCTCGCCCGCAAGCTCAACGTATTCATGAGCCTTCAGCAGCGCATCCGTCAGTGAAAGCTCATCAACGGTGCAGTCGCTTTTCCGCGCAAGTATCCATTTTTCGTCAAGCAGATTGAATTCGATTTCCTTCATCATTTCACTCCTTTTCGTATGTTAATCCGGTTTTTATATCATAATGCAGCCGCACTTCGCCAAGCACCGCATTCAGCTCATTATCGAAAAGCAGAACAAGCTCCTCCTTCAGCAGCGCCGAATCCTGCCATGCGGAAAAATTGCTTTTGGTTTCACTCTCAAGCTGCGTAATCGTGCTGTCGATATTCCACCGTCGGCCGAAAAATCCAGGAAGGCGGAGCTTCTGCCGCGCAATGAGCAACGCCTCCTCCCTTGAGGGCGGCCTGTCCGCCGGTATGACCCGCTCGCATTCATCCGAAACGGTGTGTATCTGCCCTTCCGCATCGCGCATAAGTGCAATTACGTCAATCGATGGGTCTCCGTCACGCACGGCTCTTTCGCCGGCCTGTTCGCTGCTTAAGCCAATGGCGTTATCCAGCCAGCCGTCAAGCGATTTCCCCTTTCTTTCGGACGGTTTTCCAATCAACCAATTGCATGCATTGCGCTCTTTTTTCTTTGTTTTTTTCACGTATTCTTCTTGCGCACTTTCCATCCCCTCGGTCAGCTCTCCAAGCATTCGGTCATCGTTTTCATCGTATACACGCTGAACGAGCAGCGGAATATCGCTCGGAATCGTTAATTTGTTCGGCAGCAATGCCCGCGTCCGCATCAACAGCCATTCACCGTAAATCGCCGCACTTCCCGAATCAAAACTGTCATCCGTTTCATCAAGAACAAAGCAGCATGCCGTTTCCAGTCCCTGCGGACGAACCCTGTTATGTCGGTGCAGCCTGCCTGTGCGCTGCAAAAGCAAATCCATCGGGCAAAGTTCCGTTATCATAAGATCAAAATCAAGGTCAAGCGATTGTTCAAGCACCTGCGTTCCGACAATTATCAGTCCGCGTCTGCTTTCCGGGGTGGAGTGTTTGCCCACACGCTTAAGTATCTGCTCCTCGCGCTTCGCACGATCCGTCATTATGAACTGCGCATGCATGATAATAACTTCGGCTTTCGGGAAAGCGGACTGCAATTCAGCCGCAATTTCCTGTGCTTTTCGCACGGTATTGACTATCACGCCCACACACCCGCCGCGTTCGGCGGCATAGCCTGCCGTTGCGGCAACCTCATCGCGGATAATTCTTCGGACGGATACTTCCTTATTTTCGCCGTCAAACGCGAGTGCCTTCTGCTTTACGGTGTTATTTTCGGTGTATGTCAGCAGGGGGTAAGCAAGGCTGTGTTTCCACGCTTCATCGGCAATTGTCTTGTCAACGTGAGCCTCGGTATGCTTTGCGCGATGTTTTTCCGAATCGGTGTAAGCCTCAACAAGCTCCGCACGACGTTTCGCCGGAAGCGTTGCCGAAAGAATAATCACCGGAACCTTGTAAATTCCGAGCCATTTTATTGCCATATCAAGGTATTGGCTCATATAGGCATCGTAAGCATGACATTCGTCAACAACAACGACCTTTCCGGAAAGGCCGAAGTGTTTCAGCATCACATGCTTTTGCTTCAGTGCCGCCATCAGCAGCTGATCGACCGTTCCGATAACAAAATCCGAAAGCAGGGTTTGCTTTCTTCCCGAAAACCAGTCGTGCACAATGAGTCCGCTGTCCGACTCGATGTTCAAATTGCTGTGCCCGGCGAACAGCTCCCGATAGTCCTCATTCAGAGCGGCATTGCCGTGCGCAAGCTTTATCGCCAAAAGGGTTTGCTCATCCTCCGCCAACCCGCCTGCCCATTTTTCAAGCCGCGGAAAAATTCCGTTTGAAGTTGCCTGCGTCGGCATTCCGAAGAACATACCGCCTGCGCCGGCTCTTGCGGCAAGTATTTCCGAAAGTGCAAGTGCCGCTTCCGTCTTTCCCAATCCCATAGGGGCTTCGATTATGTAGATTCCCGAGGACTCTGCATCCGTTGCGGTTGAAATGATATCCGCCTGCGTCGGGTTCGGCAAAAATCCGAATCGTTCCTTAAATGCTTCGTCATCCAGTCCGAAGCGCGCTTTTGATTCCCACATATTCGGGAACCCGATCGTTGTCCATGCATTTTCGATTCTTTTCGGATAATCGCCGAATTCGCCTTTTTGGTCGGCCGATATAAGCGGAAAATATGTTGTGTTGCTTGCGATCCAGTCCGCCGTTATCAGCATTCCGGAAATAACCACCTGCGCCGGAACCGATATATCGGGAAGCGCGCTCAAATCAGAAAAACCAGCGCTTTCAAGTGAATAATCGAGCCATTCCTTCCAAAGTGAGTCAAAGAGAGATTTGTATTTCATTCCGCGTCCGTAGAAATTATCGGGGTTTTTGTATCCCCCTTCAATTTGATTGCAAACATCCGCCGTAAGCGCCGTCGGCTTTCCGTGATGCGCCCCCGCGATTGAAGCAATTCCTCTCAAACAGCCGAATTTTAAAAGTATCGCCTCGCTTGCAAGCGCATGGGGCGTTTCGGAAATCCTTTCAAAACTGCCCGATTTCGGAAGATCAACGTATTCCGCAAAGGGGGAGAACTCAACCGCGTCACGTATACGTGACTGAAAAACGACGGTGACCTTTCCGATGTCATGCACAAGCGCACAAAACTTAAGTGTTGAAAAGAGTTTTTCCCTGCCGCCGCATTCAGCGCAAAGGTAATCCGAAATGCTTTCCGGCAATCTCTTTTGTGCGAGTTTTTCCATAATGCCCGCCGTGTCAAATGAATGCATCCAAAACGGCAGCCAGTCGTTTCCGTTCTCTCTGTCACTTTTTGCAACCGCCGCTGTAAGCTCTTTGGATAATCTGTTCAAATTTTTTACCTCTCAGTGCGTACAATTTCATTGCAGCATTCTGCAATTGCCCTTTAATCGGTTATATTATACCTTTATCCGTCAAAAAAAGCAACATATGACATTCAGCGTCATTCTCTCTGTTCACCACAAATATTGACTTCGCTTATTGTGTGCTTACCTGTTCTTTTTATATTTCTGACGGTATTATTCCTTCATTGAGACATATTCAATTCGATATGATAAAACGCTGCTGTACATTTTTATGTCCCGCTGCGATAATATATTAATTTTGTCTGTATTGCGGCGTTCGAACCAAACCGGATTGCCCTTCGTTTTCACTTGAAATATTCTTAAATATGATGTACAATGCAATCGGGAGCCGTCATTGGGCAGTGCAATCTGCAAGTGATTTACAAATTTGCGTGCAGTGCCGGTTCCGATGCTGAGAGGAAACGGAGGAATAGCTTTGGAGCAAAAAGACATAAATGTCAATGTTTTTTCCGCCGCGCCGCAAACCTGTTCGGGAGAGAAGGTTTTTAATCCGAACATTTCTTCAGCTGCGCCGCAAGCATGCGCGGCAAAGCGCGCACCGACCTATTCCGAACGATTGGACAAGCTGCGCATATTTGCCGATGAAGCGGCAGAGGAGCTTCCGCAGGTATTTTACCGTGAGCTGAACGGAGGAATCATACTTTCTCCGATTACAAAAGCGCACCCGCAATCCGATCCGAAAAAACCGCTGCTTGTGTTGGGTGAATACAGGAACTCGCCGCAGATGGGACGGAGCATTGTGTTGTACGGCGGTTCGATTTTGCGCAGTTACGGGAATTTGCCGGACGAAAAGCTGAAGGCCGAGGTTCGGCACATCTTGCGGCACGAATTCACGCATCACCTTGAGTCACTCAGCGGCACAAACGATCTTGAGATTGACGATGCAGTCAAGCTGAACCGCTATAAGGCAAGCATTCATGCGGAATAAATTTGAAAATGCGGAACAGGACAGTAGGAAGCGGATGAAGTTATTGCTAATCAGTTTTTAATTTATCCATTGTAAGGAGTCTCGTAAATGAAATCAAAAGTGTTTTTTTCTTCCGAAATTACAGCTGAAAAGGTGGTTGAGCTTTTTCATGCGGCATCGAATGACCTGCCCGGCGGAATTCTTCCCGGCAAAGTTGCCGTAAAACTGCATTCGGGCGAACCCGGCAATCAAAACTTTTTGAAACCGGAATTTTGGCAGCCTATCGTCAACGATGTGCACGGAACCGTGGTTGAATGCAACACCGCCTACGACGGCGGACGCAACACAACCGAAAAACACCGTGAAACCATGGAAAAACACGGTTGGAGCAAGCATTTCACCGTTGACATTATGGATGCGGAAGGGCCGGATGCCGAGCTTTTGATTCCGAACGGCAAGCGCATCAAAAAGGTTCAGGTCGGCAAAAACATGCTTAACTATGGCTCCATGCTTGTGCTTTCCCATTTCAAGGGGCATCCGATGGGCGGGTTCGGCGGCGCGCTGAAGCAGCTTTCCATCGGCTGCGCCTCCTCCTACGGCAAGGCATATATCCACGGTGCAGGCGAGCCGGAGAAGATTTGGACAGGCGACCACAACTCGTTTCTTGAATCCATGGCCGACGCGGCGGAAGCCGTCGTGCGTCATTTCAACGGCAATATGGTTTTTATCAACGTCATGAAGAATATGTCCGTTGACTGCGATTGCTGTTCCGTTGCGGAAGATCCCTGCATGGCAGATATCGGAATTCTTGCATCACTTGACCCGATAGCTGTCGACCGCGCATGTCTTGACCTTGTTTATGCTTCCGACGACCCCGGCAGGGATCATTTGCTTGAGCGCATTGAAAGCCGCAACGGCGCACACACGGTTGATGCCGCAGCGGAGTTGGGGTTCGGCAGCAAGGAATATGAGCTGATAAAACTGTAAGCATTCAGATTTTATTTCGTTCGAAACCCGAAACCTTGTGCCGCTTTTCGGCACCGGTTCGATTCTGAGCAAAAGTTATCCGCAATTTAATCATAAACTGCGGATAACTTTTTTGTTTTTGATATTCGTTTTTAAGGAAACATCCGAATAATCCGTTTTTTGCGAAACGGACTTTAACTCGGAGCTTTTCGGAAATTTTGAACGGGCGTTGAACGCTTTCGCGCTGTAAAATCCCGTCACTCCGTTTCGCCGTGAAGTATTTTTTGCAGCTCCGCAATAAACGAATCCACGCGCTGCCTGTTCACGGAATAGATTATTTTTTTGCCGACGGCATTGGAATCCAGCAGCCCCGTGCCGTTAAGGCTTGTCAGATACTGTGAAACGGTACACGGGGCAAGGCCGACCCGCTTCGCAAGCTCGCGTCCGTAGGCAGGCTTTTTTGCGATTTCCGAAAAAATATTGAATTTCGTCTGATCGCCGAGATAGCTCATAATCCGCGACACCTCGGCTGCGGAGTTGAACTGCTGCCTGCTTATTTCAACAAAATGCCTGTATAAAACGCCGAGATCAACGCTGCAAAGCCCGCTTTCCGCGTCAACATCTATATAGTAGGACGAAAACGAAACCACACTCGGGTAAATTACAATATCCTTAACCCTTTCGTCCGAAAAATGCAGCAACTCGTCGAGAATCTTCTCCTCTCCGCCTTCATTCGAATATGAGTCCGCAAACACACTTATAAGCGGCAGCCACAACGCTCTGTTTTCCGAAAAGGTTCGTGCTGCCGACGTCAAAGCAGCCTCAAAAGCATCGATGTATTTATCGCGTGTTAAAGTTAAATCGATAAGGTCAAGTTTGGAACGGCGTGACAGTTTTGACCCGTTGATCATGCGCAGCACGCTCTCGACCGTGTTGTAACAACCGAGGTCTTCGGCATCCCCGTTGTCAAGTTTATCCTCCTCCGCATCACCGCAAACCGCCGCCGCAATGCGCTGCCAAAGCACATTTTCGGGTCTGCCGCGAATGACGGCAAACGGGTCTTCACGGCAGAACACGCTTACCTCTTCAATCAACAGCTCCGCAATGCAGTCTCCGCGGCCGCGATTTGAAGCTCTGCGACCCTTTGTTGAAAGCGGACCGAAAAGCACGTCCGTCATTTCATCATCGACCGTTGCTCCCGCAAGCGCCTCGTAAACCGCAAACAAATGCACAAAATATTCATCATACTCCTTTTCATGCGTCGGATGCCGCTTAATCAGATTATCAAGATAATCCTTCAACGAAAATCCGAATTTTTGCGCACGAAAAAAATGAAACGCTTCGAGCAACGGTATCGGCTCGCGATAAATCATTTGCTTTCCTCTCCTCCTCCAAATTCACAGTCCGAACTGTTTGATTAGAATAATAACATAAAAAGATTAAAATTGCTATTGACTTTTTTGCCTAAACGGAGTATATTTGTATTAGCAACCACTCGTATGTTTTATTTTTTTCAAACATATGGCGTTTGCAAATTAACAAAGAGGATTATCGTTATGAACAAAAAGACCCGCCTTCCCGCCGCCCTTTTAGCGGCGGCCGTCGCCCTCATTGCAGCCGTTTTTCCTTTGCTCTCCGCAAAGCACGGCAGCATTGCCGCAGAGCCTGCTTATTCGGCGACCGAACAGCTCCCCCGCCTTTACGAAAGCGCCGCGCGACGCACGGCAAACCGCACCGCGCCCAAACTTTCCGCCAAAAAGCCTTCCGCAAACTCCGAATTCTATAACGAACACGACCTTAACGCCGCGCTGAGCTTTCTTGAAACTGCCGATTCCAACGGCGTTAAAAACGGCACGAAGCTTTGGGCGGACTATGATGCGAACGATCCCGAAACATGGATTTCCGTCGGATGGACGGAGGACGGCAGGCTCTCCATATTTGATGCGGACTTTTCGTCTCATCTTGCCATTCAGAGCAACGTTGCCGATGAAGTCGGGCCGGTGGGGGAACTTGACCTTTCCGGCTGCGAAATGCTCGGGAGCGTGAGCCTCGTCAGCACCTGTGTCGAACGACTGGACGTTTCCAACTGTCCGAATCTGTTTCTGGTTTCCGCATTTTATGATGAGCTTAAGTCCATCGACCTTTCCGGATGCAGCAGCCTTTATTTTCTCTGGGTTTGCTACAACAAAGACCTCCGGCAGATCGACCTTTCGGGGCTTTCCGAGCTCGGCGCGCTTGCGCTGAGCGGCAACGGGCTTGAGAGTCTCGATTTCAGCTCCAATCCCCATATTACGGAGATTGACTGCTCCAACAACAGCCTCACCGCGCTGGACGTTTCCATGCTTTCGGAGCTGCAAAGCCTTCGCTGCGAAAATCAAGATTGGGAAATGCCGAACAGCAACCGCATCTCCGAAATTGACCTGAGCCACAATCCGATGCTTGCGGAATTCGCCTGCTATAATGCGGATGTTTCCGCCGTTGACCTTTCCGGATGCACCTCGCTGCAAATTCTGAATGCGGACAACTGCCCGCTCAATGAACTCGACATTTCGGGCTGCTCCATGCTTTCCGTTCTTTCGATTTGCGGCACGAACGTTTCCGAAATCGACCTTACCTCTTCAGGCAGCATGACCACAATCGCCCTTGCCGGCTGCCCCATGAGCCAAGCCACCGTGGAGCAATGCGTTTATAACCATCCCGAGGTTACGGTGCTTGACCTTGGGCGCATGGGGCTGACCTCATTCGACGGTTCGCTGTTTAATCAGCTTGATGAGATCTATCTCAACGACAACAGCTTCACGGAGCTTTCGATATCCGCATGCAATATCAACGTTGAAAATCTCGGCTCGATTAAAAAGCTTGAGCTCTCCTCCCGCGGGGAATTTGGCAGCATCGCCATGAGCGGCACAACTGCCGACACGCTCAGCCTCAGGGCGGACGATTTATGCAGTTTCCGCGCCAACGGCTGCGGCTTCGACTCGCTTCCCAACGTTGTTGCGGAATCCGAAAATATGCTCGTTCTGCATATTGCAGACAACGCATTTTCCGGTTGTCTCGATCTGCGCGCATTCAGCGGACTTGTGGATTTCGACTGCTCCGGCAATGCCGTGACCGAACTTCTTTTAAACGACGATTGCGACATCAACCTCCTTGATTGTTCGAACACGCAGCTCACCGCTCTGCGCATTCCGTCAAGCTATGTTGACGGCAGCCTCTCAATTGAAACGGACGGCAGCGGGTTCATCGGCGCTGTTTTCAACGGACAAAGGACCCCCTATGTTGACGACTACGGTAATTTTCAGGAATCCCTTTCCGCCCAAGCCGTTCTGAGCGCCGTTCCCGCCGAGGGCTTTGCCTTTGACGGCTGGTACGGCTCCGGCGGTGAAAAGCTCTCCGAATCCGCCGAATTCACTTTCTCCACAGACTCCGAATGCAGCCTGACCGCAAGATTTTGCAAGGCGCCCGAAACTACGGTCGCGCCCACGGACACTCCCGCGAATCCAACGCCGACCCCCGCACCCGTTCCCGCAACCGGCACCGTTGGGCTTTCCGCTGTCGGAATCCTGTTGCTTGCCGGCGGTGCAGCAGCCGCCGCACGGGCAAAAAGGGATTGATAATCGACCGTCCCCGGTTGAATCAACGAACCTCCGAGTAATCCGACTTTTTGCGAAAAAAAGGCTTAAATCCGTTGGCTTCTTCCGCAAAATAAGCCTTATATCGGAGCTTCCTTAATTATCAAGTTAACATTTCAGGAAATCTTTGATTTAAAGTTTTTTCAGGGATTCTTCACACAAAGGGTTATCCGCATTTGCGCCCAAACTGCGGATAACTTTTTTGTTTTCAGCTTTAAACCAAAGTTTTCGAAAGGTCTTGACAAAATTCGCAATATGCGGTAAGATATATTTAGATTAGTGTATCCGATTAAGAATGAACCTTTTAATTGTAATTTGTGATGAAACTGTAAGGAGTATTTGTTGTTTGCATGAACTCAAGTTATTATTTTGTCAACCGTTTTTCAATGCTCCCGAACAACACGGATTTTCTTCCGTACGATACTAACGTGCTTAAGAAAATCCAAGAGGAGTCGGAAAGACGAAAAAGACCGAAACTGAACTATAGTTTTCACACGCTTTTCTCGCCGTTTATCGCAGATGCTGTCGGTGCTTCTCCGAATTACGACATTGAATCAAAGGCCGTTGAGCTGTTGGACAGGAAGAAATCGTCCGTATACAGTTACCACACATTCATGCTTCCGTTCAATATCGAAGATCCTCGCGGAAACGCCGAATTTGACTTTGAATCCGTTGTAGAATACTTTAAAGAAAACGGTATGTGGTACAGTGACGAATGCTGCTCCGAAAATGGCAAGCGGAAGTTTCCGTTTAACCGTCCGTCAAAGTTCAAAAAGCATTCCTCTGCAAAAGACTGTGCATGTTTGGATGTTGACAAAATTTTGCGGGCAGTGACCGCGCTTGACGGCGATAAGGAAGATGCCAAGCTTGAAAATATCCGGCTTGCATATCAGGAATATCAGTATTTCAACCCTGCAATGCGCAATGCGCTGTATACCTCTTTGAATAACAACTCGCATTCGGAAATTTCACACACATTTGAATTCCGTCCGGAAGGCAGGGACAAAAAGCTGCAGGCGCATTATTATATCACGCGCAATATCACATATGATCTGCATGTAAATGCAGTGCGTGTTATTCTTTTCAACACCGGAATCGGCATATTTATGCTTGAATGCGAAAATCACGGCCTTGCAAAGGACGGAAAAACGAGTCAGGCAAACATTGAATCCGTTAAGGCCATCAACGAATACGGCCGAAGGATCAATCTTCCGCTGCTGCCCGTTCCCGATCCCGAAAGATATTTTTCGCTTTGTGCCGACAGCTTTGACTTTGAGTTTACAGCGGGCAGGAATGCGGACGGGTCGCCTAAAATCGAACGTTTTTCGGATAATTTCAAGGATTTTGTTTACAAATGCCGAAACACGGAAATGCTTTTTGAATACCTGTCCCTCACGCATGTTGCAAACTTTATCACCGATGTTCTGAATTATTCTTCCGCGCCCGAAAAAGCCTCCGGCAAATCGGGCGATCCATCTGATAAAAAACATAGTGAAAAAACTTTTTCTTCCAAGCGCAGCACAAACTCAAAATATCTTATCAGCCCCGCATTGGACGACAGAATGTTCGTTTGCTGCTGCGTTGCCGACACGAAAACGGCGAAGTTTTACACTGCCGCAAACGTTTTGGGAGAATTCAACTATCTTCACGATGATAAAACCGCAAATTCCTTATATGAGTTTGTGTTTATCGACACGGAAGGCAACGTAAGCTGTCCGACTGCCGAAATGCGAAAAGAGCTGCTTTCGGCACATGTTTACAAGCGCTGGCTGAGTTGCGGCACCTTGCAGGCTGTCACAAATTACAGCCTCGTCTGCGTCACTTCCGAATCCGTCTACGCTCCGGTAATCCTGCCGTTTTTAACTCAATACACGCGGCTTGCATGTTTCGCCCTTGTTCAGCGCGCCTCGCTGATTAAATTCCAGGCGGATGCTGCGCTGCTTTCCGCGCATATTAAGAACCCAAAGAAGAAAATCAGTATACAAAACATTATTGCCCTGAACAAGCTTCAGGAACGCTTTGTTGCTTTTCAAAGTCAGCTTGACCTGTTTGAAGTCACGGCACAGGAGCAGGGCTGCGAGTTGTACGGAATGCTCCGCGAATTCCTTTTTGTGGACAAGCAGCGTGAAGCATTGCAAAATCAGCTTGATGCGCTGTATTCCGCCGCAAACACGGCCTTGGATACGAACTTTAACAAATGGGCAACGATTTTGGCTCTGATTGCGCTGTTTCTTTCGCTGGCCGGTTTTTTTGCCGACGGAGCAGATGTCGTGCAAAAATCTAAAGGTTGCGTTTGGCATGTTCTGGCTTTGTTTGGTGTCGCAGTCGCAGTCTCAGTCGGAGTAATAATTTTTTTCTTAATAAAATACCGCCGTAGGCATTGAAAACACTTTTCAGCGAAATTCAATAAACTTTAATGACTTTTAATTTTGAAAGGAGAACACGGATCCAATGAATGATTGGCAAAAAGAGTACAAATTGGTTCAACACACACCGCTTATCCATTTTCAGCATTCCGAACCGCACGCCTGTTTGCGCGCAACGGAAGTCAAGCCGAAATTGGACAGGTTCTTGATTGAACAATTGGAGGAAGATGACCGATTCGGGGACGGCAGATGGAAGAAATGGTTTGTCGGAGACGGTTCACAGCAAAGTTTTGATTACATGATGCGGATCACACCGAACAGCGAACGAGTCGACAGAACGCAATCGATTGAAAACGGTATCGAAAGAGCCATTGCAAGAGCCGAACACCGCTCGCCGAATGCAAGTTTACACGAAATACATAAAAACTATTTCGGAAATATGGCATCAGGAAATAATATTCAAGATACGGTTCAAGCGATTCAGGAAACCTTTAAAGAGTCACTCTTTTATAAAGATGGGTTGACACTCACGATTCGCTGCTTCATTCCGGAACTGCTGACATTGATTGACGAACACATTCGCGGTTTTTTCATGATGCATAATTTCGGAACACGGCAGCGGAAAGGATTCGGTTCGTTTACGGTTGATATCAGCACCAAGCCCAATGAACCCAAGGGATTTGACCTCGTTGGGAAATACTGCCCGAATGCCTATTACTGCAAGCTCGACAATGATGTCAATGCCGACGCCCTGCTTGATGCCGTTTGGGTCATCTCTGCATTTTTGAGAAGCGGCTTTAACCGCGGTGAGGGTAATTACGTCCGCGGTTTTGTCTTTCGTTACTTTCAGCGGGAAAAAAATCCGCTTGCCAACGACAAGGCATTTGTTAAGCAACAAGTGCTTCACAATGTTTATAACGAAGCAACCCGGGGTGAACACCTTCATCCTTATGGCAACAATGTCCGATATCGCTATGTGCGCGGGCTTTTGGGCACAAACGAAAACTCCAGATTCTGTCGCGCTCCCAATGCGCATACACCCGTCTACGATATTTACACCCACAGCGCGGAAGGAATCGAGCGTTTCCCGTCGCCGCTGCTGTTCAAACCAATCGGAAAGTTTGTCTTCATTCTTCCGCAGAAAATGCCGGATGAGATCTTCGGTTCAGAATTTTATATTCTGGAAAAGAACCAAGAGGATGAATACGACCGCAAGGCGACAAGTGACCAAAAGCTCAACTATCTGCAAACCGAGTGCAAAAACGGCATGATAAAAACCCCGACAGCGGAAGAGCTTGCACCGGGAGCAAAGTCGGGCGATGAAGCACTGAAGCGGTTCCTCGACGCGTTTGCGAAGGATTTCAACGATAAAACAAGTGACAAAGGCGGCGGATACGGGATTGACGATTTAACCAGTCGAGATGTTCTCCCTGCGAAGTATCTTCGGCTTCGTCCCGTTCTGCGCACTTAAATAAGGAGGTGAATATATGAGTAAAGTAAAATACATTGCAGTCACATTGGGTCCGATATTCAAAACCATCGGCCTTGCCGAATCCACCGGTGCACTTTGGGCCGCGAGTTACATGTTCTCCTATCTTTCCAAGTCGATATGCGAATATCTTTTGGAGCATTCGGAGTTCAACATTTCCGAGGAGGACATTATCGTTCCGTATTATCATAAAAACGCTGCGGGGACAAAGGAGGATTCGGCGGCTGCGGACGTTATTGTTTCGGACGGAGTGGGAAGATTTCCCGACCATATCATTTTCCGCGCGAAGAATTTTGATGTAACGAATTTCTCCGCTTTAAGGAATTCCGTAATCTGTTCGCTTGCCGATACATTCGGTTTCAATGAAAAGGAAGGGGATGATTTTCTCCGCCGTTACATGCTTATCGCCTGCACTGCATTCGATGTTGATGAGGAGAACGGCGAAAACCCTATTCTTAAAAGCGGGCTTGCGTTGGACAGTCTTGAGCTTTTTCAGCCGATAATTCGGGTTGAAAGCTGCAACGAGATCGTTAAGGCTGTCAGCAACCGCAGCATACGCGAGCTGCCGCTTACGCAAGGGTTTGAAAACTGGCCGCTGCTTGGCGAAGATCGCACAAGCATTCGAAGCACTGAGGACATTGCGGACACATCAAAAGACGGAAAAGTTCGCGAGCAACTGAAAAAACACGATTACTATGCCGTCGTTCGCAGCGATGCGGATGCTGTTTCCAAAATCATTGCCTCGCTTAAAGCAGATGAACTGCGCAATTTTTCAAGAACCTGTGTTCTGTATTGCGGCGAAATGGCCGATCTTGTTCACCGTTACAGCGGCGTTACAATTTATTCCGGAGGCGACGACCTGCTTGCGCTGCTGCCCGCCGAAAGCTCGTCCGGCGAAACCGTGTTTCACTTCGCAAGGGATGCAAAGGATTTGTTTCAAAAATCGTTCAAAACATATATCGATGCGATCAAAGCGGCAAATGCCGAAAAGAAACCGGGCGAAGAGCCAATCCCCGTGCCGTCCCTGTCGCTCGGCATAAGCATATGCTACAGCAAATTTCCGCTTTATGAAGCTCTTGATGATTCGGCAGACTTGCTGTTCGATTACGCAAAGAACAGATGCGGCAAAAACTGCGTTGCCGTGCGGCTTCAGAAGCATTCCGGGCAGAGCGAGTGCCTCGTTCTGAAGGGCATTGACGGATTGACCGCATTCACAAGTTTTCTTGATGACATGCCTAAAAGCTTTGACGAAGGCTTGCTGCATTCGGTGATTTACGCATTCTGTTCCTTTGCTCCGCTGTTCATCGGTTTCAACAAGCTGGCGGCCACAGCCGACTTTGAAACCGTTCGTGAATTGTTCCGCAATATGTTCGATTCGTCGATACATGTTGACGGCAAGTATTCGGACTACCTTTACAAAACGCTTCCCGCGTTCTACAGTCGATTGACTGCAAACGCCGATATTCGTGTTTTTGAAGAAGCCGAACACAGTGCCGGTAAAGCGTCCGATGCGGCAGCGAATGCGGTTCGTGCAATGGAGTTTGTTCTCCGCATTGCAAAATTTTACATTGAAAAAAGGGGGGAAAGAGATTGAGCAAAACCTATCGTGCTGATTTTGTTCCGCATGGAGCATACTTTTTCGGCAATGAAAAAACTTTTTCGTTCGACACGGGCGGCAGAAGCTTTATATCAAGCGAACAAACGCCGTCGCAATCAACACTGCTCGGAGCATTGCGATATGCTCTGCTGTACAATTTTGAATACGAGGGGCGTCGGCTTTTCAAGCCCGACCGAAAATACAATCTGAGTGTCAATGAGCAAGCTGCCGTTGATAATCTCATCGGCAAAGGCGGTTTCGACATCGGTTCAAGCTCCGAACAGGATTTCGGTGCAATTGAAAAGCTTTCTCCGCTCTTCATTTATGACACAAAAAAGGCTGAAGCACTTGTTCCGACGCCGAGAGATCACTGCATTTCCGATTCGGACGAATTCAATGATTTTGTTTACTCCGCCGATTCCGATAACGGAGAAAGCTTCCCTTATGCACCGTTCTCGCCCGATGATTTTGTTTTTGATGAGTTCACGTTTTCGGTTGACGGCAGTGACAGCGGCATCCGGCGCGGTTTCTGTAAGTCGTTCAAAGTCAAAAACGGACTCGCGAACAGCTATATGTATGTTGACAGCGGCAGCCAAATTCCCGCCCATTGGCTTTTTCAAAAAGTTCAGCGCATCGGCATTTCAAAGAAGCAATACAAATCCGCTTTCTTCAAGCGCGAATGTTATCAGCTGCAAGACGATTTTGCTTTTTCCGTCTATGTAACGCTGCGCGATGATGTGACTCTGCCGAGCAGCACGGTCGTGTTCATGGGGCAGGGAAGAACGGCCTTTACCGTCCGTTTTGCGGAAGAGGAGGATTCAATTAACGATGCACTTGCGGAGCTGATTTACCCGGACACGGTTTATCTGCGCGGTGACTCTTCACTTACAGCCGACGTTTATGCGCACTGTTTCTTTACCGCACTCGCAATGCGCGATCACCGTGCATACAGCGTATCGCTGAAAGGTAAAGTCAGCAAAGGCGCGAACGTATATCACCTCATTTCCGCAGGGAGTATCTTTAAATCAAACGATGCAGCGGCTCTTAAAGCCTGCATCGAATCCGACAGCGGAGCGGACACGGAAGCCAATGCTCCGTGCACGGCAAACCTCACAAAAATCGGCATGAATATTGCAATAATCGGAAAAAGAAAGGAAAATAACGTATGAACACCACACTTCTGAAGATGGAATGCCTGACCGACCTTCATGTTGACTCGGGTGAAAGCAACTACAACATTATTGATAACGAGGTTCAAAAGGATTTGAACGGCAACCCAACCGTTCATTCATCCGGCATTAAGGGCGCGATGCGCGAGTATTTTTCCGAACATCTTGATAACGATAACCTTAAAAAGATTTTCGGCAAACCGTCAACAAAGGACGATGCGGACGGCGGGGGAATGTACAAGTTTTTTGACGCCAAATTCATTGCGCGTCCGCTTCGGCTTGCAGGTTCGGTTCATCCGAGTGTGCTTGCTGCGACCGTTCCCGCGTTAAACGACATGCTGTATCTTTTGGACTGCTTCAACTGCAATCCGTTTGGAATCCATGAACTGCGTTTTCCGGATTTTGGTAAAAATAATTTTCTCGTCACAACAAATTTCAGCAGCGAAGCTGAAATAAAAGTTGAAGGTGAGCCGACGGGCATTCTTTCCTCCGCCGAAGAGGCTGAGTTTTTAAAACTCGGGCAATTCCTCGGCAAAAGATTTGCAATTGCAAAAGAGCTTGACCCAAGCCGCTATCCTCTTCCTGTTACGGCAAGGAACAAAGTCGGTGATGATAATAACCTTTGGTATGAAGAGGTTGTGCCTGCAAAGAGCGTTTTCTTCACCCTGATTCTTTCACCCGAACCGAATCTTGAGCTTGATTTCGCCCGACACAGCATCATTCAGTTCGGCGGAAACGCTTCCATCGGCAGGGGCTTCACAAAGTGCAGCATCATTCCCATGCCTGCGGCACAGAACGGAGGCGCGGAATGAACAAGCGTGTGGTAGACTCATGGTTAAGTATAGCTTACAATGCCATAGAAAAATGCGGCATTTCGGAAATACAAAACGGGGTTAGATGTGTTCAGCGCACCTATCGAAGCCAGATCTCCAACTTTGGTGCAGCCGTCACCATGGGCAGCATCAAGTCAGCAGTCGCATTCTTTTCCCAGCAGGGCAAAGCCGTTGCAGACAGGCCAAAGCTTTTGCAGGCGATGTATTTTATCATCTCCAACGGAGAGATATTGACACCGGATGAGATTTTCAAGTGGTTGTGCAGTCAGGATCAGTCGGAGGTGCGCGAAAAGTTCATAAACGCTTCTGTTGCGCTGAAGCTTGCAATGAATTTTTATAAACTCCTGCCCGAAAAGAATTCGGACAATGCCCAGAAAGGTGACGGTGAAAGTGAATAACATCAACCTTATATTCAACAAGCTGTATTATGAGCAGCTCACCCCGGGTAACTCAAAGCAATTTGAAGAAGACGTCAAAAAGAAAAACGAAATGATCTTTTTGCAGAAATTCAAGGACAGCGATTTTTCCGCCTGCCAAGAGCTTGAAGAACATTTCGGCGAATGTTTCAAAAAATTCCGGTTAAAAACGGATTACCCGGGTTTGCTCATCGGAACGGGCAATCCGCACGGTTCCGGAGCTGTGGCATCGGATATTAAATGCGGCTTCTCCTTTTCCTATGTCACGGGTCAGCCCTATCTCCCTTCATCGGGCGTCAAAGGTATTCTGCGAAGTTCATTTGCGGACCGCCGTCCCGCTGTCATTGATTTCCTTAGTAAAATACTCGAAAACGAAAGCATTTGTGACAAAGACATAGAAGAGCTTGATAAGGATATTTTCGAAGGCAGCGATATCTTCCTTGATGCCGTGCTTGCCAAAGGCGGCAAAGGCAACAGGGTTCTCGGTGCGGACTATATCACGCCGCATTACCCTTTGGACAAAAACCTGATGAAAAATCCGAATCCGATACATATCATCAAGATCCTGCCCGGAGTGACCTTCGAGTTCCGTTTCATTCTGCATCCCGCAACACTCCCGAGCGGTATTAAAATCTCCGCAGAGAATAAACAGGAACTGTTCCGAATGCTGCTGTGTTATTTCGGCGTCGGTGCAAAAACAAATGTCGGATACGGCATTTTGCTGCCCGTTTCCGATGATGCGGTCTCGCAAAATATCGCGCCGCCTGCTGAAAGAGCGAATACGGCAAACGAACAAACTCAAGTTCGGATTGATCCGCAGCTGCTTTGTCCGGTTTGTAAACAGCGCAAACGCGAGCCCGATCCCGTTAGGGGAGAACTGAAAAAATACTGTTCGGAATGCTACAATAACATGAAAAGGAACGGAAGCATGAATAGGAACAGAGCGCATTGACGCCTTGACGTCAATCACCTATCAATTGCAAGTAAATATCAATTGCAAGCAAACCGACAGTCAATGCACAAATCCCGCCTGAAGCTTTTGCCTCGGGCGGGATTTATTGATTCAATCAACTGTTGCGGAATTGCTTTAAAATGCTCGGCGCGGTGTACGTCGAATCAGTCAATAGGCTTCATTGTGGGGAAGAGCAGAACGTCTCTGATTGTGGGGGAATCGGTCAGGAGCATGATAATCCTGTCGATGCCGAAACCGATGCCGCCGGTGGGGGGCATTCCGTATTCGAGTGCAGTAATGAAGTTTTCATCAATGGGCATTGCCTCATCGTCGCCTTTTGCTTTTTCCTGCGCCTGCTGTTCGAAACGCGCACGCTGGTCGATGGGGTCGTTCAGCTCGCTGAAAGCGTTGCAATACTCTGCACCGGCAATGAAAAGCTCAAAGCGTTCAACGATCCCGGGATTATCAGGTTTGCGCTTTGTAAGCGGAGAAACCTCAACGGGATAGTCAATAATAAACGTGGGCTGAATGAGCTTGCTCTCAACAAATTCATCAAATGCCGCAAAAAGAACCTTGCCGACGGGCGCAGTTTTGTCCTCAATTTCGAGGCCGAGGGACTTTGCTTTTTCAATTGCCTCCGCGCCGTCCCTGCAGGCATAGAAATCAACACCGGTGTGCTCAAGAACCGCGTCGTTCATGGTTTGACGGCGGAAGGGGGGAGTGAGGTCAATTTCTTTGCCCTGATACGTAATTTTTGTAGTGCCGAGAATCGTTTTCGCGCAGTGGGAGAGCAGATTTTCGGCAAGTTCCATCATTCCGTGATAATCGGTGTAAGCCTGATAAAGCTCCATGCTTGTATATTCGGGATTATGCGTCGCATCCATGCCCTCGTTGCGGAACTGGTGACCTATCTCATAAACCTTTTCCAAACCGCCGACGATGCACATTTTGAGCGGAAGCTCGGTTGCAATGCGCATAAAAACGTCCAAGTCAAGCGCATTATAATGGCTTATGAAGGGACGCGCATTCGCACCGCTTGCAACGGTGTTGATAATAGGGGTCTCAACTTCCAAAAATCCGCGCTCATCCAGGTATCTGCGAATTTCGGAAATAATTCGGCTGCGCTTAATGAAAGTTGTGCGAACCTCGGGGTTCATGATAAGGTCAACATAGCGCATGCGATAACGCAAATCAGTATCACGAAGGCCATGGAATTTTTCCGGAAGAGGCCTTAATGATTTCGAAAGCAGAGTGACTGTTTCCGCATGAATGGAGATTTCGCCTGTTTTTGTTTTGAAAACAAATCCGGTAATGCCGAGCATATCGCCGATATCATATGCTTTAAAATCGGAATATGATTCTTCGCCGATATCATCGCGGCGAACATAGGCTTGAATATCGCCTTTCGCATCGCGAAGCCCTGCAAAACTTGCCTTGCCCATAACACGTTTTGACATCATTCGGCCGGCAACAGAGACTTTTTTGCCCTCATATGCCTCGTAGTTTGCCTTTATGTCCGTGCTGAAATCGGTTTGGTCGAATTTCACAATGTCGAACGGGTTTTTTCCGGCAGCCTGAAGCGCCGCAAGCTTATCGCGGCGAATCTGAAGCAGCTCGTGAAGTTCTTCAGCGTTGATATTGTTGTTTTCTTCTGTATTGATTATGTTGTTTTCTTCCATTTATACTAATTCTCCATCATCTTAACGTGAGCCTGTCTGTTAAAAGTTATCTCCTGATTGAGATGATTTTAACCTTCATAAGACCGCCGGGAGCCTCAACATTGGTGATTTCGTCAATCGTTTTTCCCAAAAGCGCAGCGCCGACAGGGGAGTCGTTTGAAATGCTCTTGGGTTTTGCGTCGATATCCGCCTCGGCAGAACCGACAATCTTAAATTCATCTTCAAACCCCAAATCAACGAACTTAATGCGAACGATCGAACCCATTGTGACTGTTTTGCCGTCGGTATGAGTTTCATCAATGATCACAACGTTTTTGAGCATCGCTTCAAGCTCCATAATCTCGAGTTCATTATGAGCCTGTGCGTCTTTCGCGGCGTCGTATTCCGCATTTTCGCTTAAGTCGCCGAATGAACGCGCAACAGCGATCTCCTCGGTTATTTCCGCCCTGCGGACATTTTTTAAATATTCAAGCTTATCTTCGAGAGCTTTTTTGCCTGCCAGAGTAAGCTGTACAACTTCTGCCATGTTTCTGCCTCCTGAGTCTGTATGTGCAAGGCAAACCTTGCGAAAGCACATACCAATTTATTCTATTATAAGGATTTTTTTCCGTGTTGTCAACAAATCGGCATGGTTTTTTTATAAAAAACTCCCCGTGTAATCCACCGTTTGCGTCAGCGCAGCCGCCGATTTCTTTATGCCTGTTCCCGACTCACGCGGAACGCCTCGCCCGCACTCAACAGATATACCCAAGTCTCTTTCACCGACAATCCGGACAGTTTTTGCAATGCATCCGCGTAAATTTGCAGCTGCATACGGTATGAATTCGCAACATCCCTCGGATCTTTGCCCAGTGTGCTCGTTGTTTTGTAATCTACAATGATCCACTCGTTATTTTCGGTGAAGCAGCAATCAATTATTCCCTGCACCACAACATTATTTTTGTTGACGTCCAGCAATAACGTAAACTCAAGTTCACGCTTTATCAGTTCATTGGCGTCATTTGCGGCGGCAGACATTCGTTCATACAACCCGCTTTGCAGAAAACGTTTTATTGCAAACATATTTACAGATTTCGCCTGTTGTTCGGACAAAACGCCATCCGCCGAGAGTCTTTTGAGAACAGTATTTATTTCCGCCTCGGTTCGTATTCCGAGCGGGAACATTTGAAGGAATATATGCGTTGCAGTTCCTCTCTCTGCTCCGGTCAGCACGTGTTCAGGCTGCAAAAAAATCGGGACAGACGGCGAAAAATCATAATCAATCGAACGTTTTTCGCCTTTAATTATTTCCGTGACGGTGCGCTTGCTTTTTTGCTTGGTATCGTCTTCAAACGGATACCGATACTCAAGCCTGCGGCTCACGGCACTGCAATCGGTGCTGCGGGCTTCTTCACTCCATCTGATATATTCTGCCTTGCTCATTCGGGTTTCATCAGTTGAATTCGGTGTTTTTTTTATGCATCGCAATAAAAGCTTATCCGCTCCGATTGCGCATTTTACACCCGCCGAACCCGCATTATCAAGGTTGATACCAAGCGGAAAATATGCTCCGAGCATCCAATCGAGATAGCATTTGGAATTCATTATGCGGGACTTTGACAAGGGCGCAGCAAATTTTTTCAACAAATCCGCCATTTTTTTGCTTGAGCCGATGATATAAAGTCTCTCTCTCGGGCGCGTCATTGCAACATACAGATTCCGCATTTCCTCAGAAACCAATCTGTCATCCTCACGCATCATAATTGCGCGGCGCAGCAGGGGGGTGAGAGGGTTTTTGCCGCGCATACGGAAACCGATTCCAAGTTCTCTGTCAAAAACAGCATCGGCTTTGTGGCTTTTTTTGCTGAATTCCGACGTTGTTCCGCAAACGAAAACAATCGGAAACTCCAAACCTTTGCTCTTGTGTATGCTCATTACGCGAACCGCATCAACTGCGGAAGGCTGAGCCGCACCCATGCTGACATTATCCCTCAGACTGTCCATCAGCGTTACAAATCCGTGGAGTCCGCTTTTGCCGTTTGCAACGAAAGCCTGTGCCTTTTCAAGCAATAAATCAAGATTCGCCTGCCGAACCGCACCGCCGCGCAGCGCACCGACATAAACATAATAAAATGTCTCATCCAGAAGAGTGCCTATCAATTCATCAACGCTTAAAAAGCGGCTCATTTCATGCCATCTATCAACATTTCCCAGGAAATAATTTGCCTTGCGGCAGTATTCCGCATTATTCGAGCCGTTTTGAAAGCTTTGAGCGGCCTCCGTGAGTCTGTCAATGAACTCTTCACCGCCGAAATCGGTTCGAATATGTATATACTCATCCTCATTGAACCCGCCGATTGGGGAGCGCATAACGCTTAAAAGCGGAATATCCTGCCTTCGATTGTCTATAATTCTTAGTAAATTTAAGAATATCTGTACCTCAATTGCGTCAAAATACCCATCTCCAAGCTCGGCTGCGCACGGAATGCCCTGTTCCGTCATTGCGTTTACAAATTGCAGAGCAACACCCTTCGTTCGCCGCATCAAGACCGCAAAATCAGAAAACATCGGCTTTCGCACTCGATTGATTTCCTTATCAAATACCTCAACGTTTTCAATCACGCAGCGTATTTTATCAGCAACACAGCGTGCCTCGGCCTCTATGGCTTCCGGCTCATCGTTTTCCTTTGCGGAGTTATTTTCCGATTCGGCCTCATTTTCGTTTTCGCCTTTCTCATTCGAAATGTCAATTAAGCAGATTTCCGCGCTGCCGTTTGCAGTTTCCGCGCCCATTCGCAATTCGGCATTGTCGGAATAATCAATTTCACCGACATCGCCGAGCATGATTTTTGAAAACAGACTGTTCGCTGCATTCAAAACTGACGTCATGCTTCTGAAATTTGCGTTCAAATCAATTCTTTTTCCAACCGTTCCGTCATAGCTTTGATATTTCGCCAAAAAATTTTCCGGTTCGGCCTGGCGAAAGCGATAGATGCTCTGCTTGACGTCTCCGACCATAAACAGATTATGTCCGTTTGAAACAGCAGCAATTATTGCGTCCTGGATGCTGTTGGTATCCTGATATTCGTCAACAAAAATGTATTTGAACTTTTCCTTATATTCAGCGGCAATTTCATCGTTTTTAAGCACGGTATATGCAAGCTGTTCCATATCATTGAAATCTATAAGCGCATTTTCACGCTTTAATTCGGAATAATGCTCCGCAAACCGTCGAACGATCGCTTCAAGACTTTTCAGGCAAGGATAAATCCGCGCTGCATTTTCACGTTCAACGTCATATGAGTAGCAAAAAGCCTCGCTTATTTTTTTGAATTGACCTTTGACTTTTTCGCGATATTCCTTCAGCTCCGCAGGCGCACCGCCCTTTCTTGACGGAATTTTTGCAAAAGCACATGCCGCAATTTTACAGTGCCAATCGGAATAAGTTTTCAGCTGCATCAGCTCGTCATAAAATCCCATATCCGTTTGAAGCAGTTTCGTATACACTTCAAATTCGGGGTTATTTTCGTTTACAAAACAATGATAAAGCTCATTCGCCATATCATAAAACGTCGAGATGTTCCTTTTTGCGGAAGCAATCAGACTCTCCGCCGCCTTCTCGGAAAACGTTTCAAAGCTGCTTCCGTATGCCTCAACCGCCTCATGCAGCCAACCGAACGGATTAGGGCGTGCCATAATAAAATCATAGGTATCCTCAATAAGAGTGCAAAGCGCATCATCGCGAATAAGGGCGTCACAAAGCAAGCGAAAATCCGAATCCGAAGTTTTTTCCGCATCCGAATATGCCTCTTCCAATACATCATCCAATGCTTTAAGGCGCAGCAATGCAGCCTCTGCGGCATCGGCGGTTCTGAACGCCGGATCAAGACCGACTATATGGCAATTACGTCTCAGAACATTTCCGCAAAAACTGTGAATAGTTGAAATATTTGCAGTAGAAATATTTATTGCCGAATCGTGCAAATGCATTTTCAGCTTTGCATCATCGGTTGACTCCGCAAGCTCCGACAACCGCCGCTCAATGCGCTGTTTCATTTCAGCAGCGGCGGGGTTCGTAAACGTTACAACAAGTATTTCCGAAACATCAGTTCCGGAAGCAATAATTCGAGCAATGCGTTCAGTCATTACTGCGGTTTTACCTGCACCCGCGGCAGCCGAAACAAGCAGGTTTCCATCCTCGTTAATTGCACGAAGCTGCTCAGCAGTCCACATTATTTTCTCCGTTCTTTCATAAACATATTATACGTCTCACTGTCAAAACCCGGTCGCTTGAATTACAGTTTCAGCTTGTTCAGAACCTTTGCGGCAAGGGGTCTGTGCGCAACCATAGCGGCACGCGGACAAAACTCCTGGCAGCAAAAACAACGGATACATTTTTCGCGGTTTATATGTGGTTTTTTGTTTTTCATTTCTATTGCTTTTGCGGGACACATCCTTGCGCATTCACCGCATCCGACACAAAAACGTTTTTTTAGCGTGGGCTTATGTTCAAGCGCCGCTTTACTGATAAAATGAAGCACATTGCCTTTGCGCATAAAGCTCAATCCACGCACCGGCGGGGCTTTAAAGTCATCAACGGTTAACGCGCGAATATCACCGTATACCCTCAAATTTTTACTGGATGCAGGCGCAAAACCTCGTTCATACGCCGCTTGAAGCGTTGGCAGACCGTCAATGTTCATCCCGATCAGCTCTGCACCGACAACGTCGGCATAATACGTGCTTTTCGACGCAATTATTGCACCGATTTGGCGCGGCGTGCCGGCAGTCGGCCCGTTGCCCTCCATTCCGACAACGGCATCACAAATTGCAAGTCTCGGTTTGAAATACTCATTAAGATCAACAAGCATATCGGCAAATTCGGCATCGTTTTGAAATTTATAATGAACTTCCGGCTTTTTAAGACCCGGAATCGTCCCAAACAGATTTTTAACCGCCGCACTCATGCCAAGCATTCCGTGCGATTTCAATTTACAGAAATCAATAATTGCATCAGCCTCATCCAAATACTCTGTGTATGTGAAATTTTTTAGTACTTTTCCTTCAGGAAAGTCAACAGTTTTTTCATTCATATTGCGATTCAGCTTTGCACCGAGCTTTTCAAGCCGATCCATGCCCGTTGCTGCGTAGACTCGATTCAGCAAGGGGAGCGAGTGCGGACCGCCGGGGCTGTCGCCTATCGTAACATCTGCACCGCGTGCCAAAAGCATTTCAACAAGTGCCTCAAGCAGGGCAGGGTGGGTTGTTGCGGCTGCATCGGGCTTTTTGAACGAAACAAGGTTGGGTTTAATAATTATTTTCATTCCGGGCATTACAAAATCCAAGCCGTTTACCGCATTTAAGGCCTCTTCAAGTGCAGGTTTGACTGCTTCGACGTTATAAGTCTTGCAGCGTACAACAGCAACATCGTAGTTTTCCAATTCAACCTCCGGACTTTTTTGTGTGTTTAAATCTTATCACAAGAAAACAAGCGTCAAGCAACCGGTATTTGTACATAATGAAATACCGATTGCAGCTGATTCATTTATAAAAGCTGCTCGTAAACATCAACAATGTGAAATTATCCGTAATTGCGGGATTCAGGTTCGAACACGAATTCAGTCTGCCGTCACTCCTGATTTTCACATACCCCTGATACGGGTTAACCGGGAAAAAGAAATTAACTTTATCATCCGGGCTTTTTATCACAAAAAACAGGCATACATCACCGCTCACAGGCAGTTCCCATGCGTTATCGCCGCCTCCGACTGCTTTTAAGGTTGAAGCATTAATTACGTTGCGATGCATATTATCCACTTGAGTTATCGTTATTTTTTCACCGCTTCGCAGCCCCCCGCCCAATGAATTTAAAACTGTCACGCCGATGCGCAGTGAATTGCGTTCACTCCTTATCGTTTCGCCGCGTTCGCCCGATCTGCATAAAGTGGGCATATATGGGGATACGCTGTCAACCCTGCCGATAAAGTATTCATTGCAGCCGACGAGCAGTTCATTCATATCGGAATAGAACATATATTCACTTGGAATAAATAATTCAGATTTCATTGCAGCAATTTCGCGTTTAATTGAGCTGATTTGAACATTCCTGCCGTCGCTCATGCGAACTGTCGATCCGCTGCTTTGCATTACTCCGTTTTCGACCGGAACGTATATTTTTCCGTAACCGAATTCGCCTTTGTTTTCATCAGCAAGAAAGAGAATGCAGCGTTCACCGACATTATATTCTGTTGAAACATAAATTGTTTCAGAGCTTTCCGCATCGCCTGCGAAAACATCAAGCACTCGAAATAAAGAAACCGCATTGCCGCCGTATGTTGCCTCGCCGACACATTCCGCTTCGACAATCAGAGAGGCACTTCTGAAACAGTTCCGCAAAGTATAAACATTCAACGCATTTTCTTCAATTTCAAATTGATAATTCAAGTTCCTGAACACAACAGCCGGCTCATGCTGCGTTCTAAACGGCATAACAAGCGCAATTATCAGAACCGCATTCAGCAGTATTCGTATTTTTTTACAGGCACGCATTGAATATTACCCCCGCATTATAAACAATGATTTCCTTATCGAATATTATACAACATTCGGATGTTTTTTTGAATCACCCTTACAGTTCATTTTTAATATATTTATAAGCGGGATGAATCAATGCATCCCGCTTATTTTTTACCGGCTGATTAATTGTGCAGTATTCTCAGACCGCTGCGCCGTCAGGCATCGGTTCAATTTCGTGCCTCCAAATTTTCGTTAAGGAAATTATTCCGAAAGTTACGGCGGAAAACTCTGCAATTACAAAGCACCACCAAACAGATTCAACCGATTTAAACACGAGAGCAAGCACAAGGGCGGCAGGGAGCAGCACCCCGAGCTGACGCAGTATGGACATAAACATGCTCTTGATTCCGTGTCCGATCGCCTGAAAAGTTACAGATATTGTAATTGATGCCGCCGCGATAGGAAAATGCAAAGAAATAATTCGGAATGCCGCAATTCCTTCAGCGGTAATCTTCCCCTCGGAGTCGAAGAGGGAAACAATCTGCTGCGGGAACAGTTGGAAGAGCAGCGTGCCGATGCTCATAATAATCGCAGTTACGCAAAGTGTCATCTTCCATGCTTTTTTAAACCTCAGTCTGTTTCTTGCTCCGTAGTTATAAGCAAAAATGGACATACTGGCGTTCGTAACTCCAAACAAAGGCATGAAAACTATTGATTGAACTTTGAAATAAACTCCGAATGTTGCAATACCGGCGTTGCTCATTAGAATCCTTGAAAAAATTGCGTTCATGCCGACATTCATTATCGAACCTATCGACTGCATGACAATGCTCGGAATGCCGACTCGGTATATTTCTCTCACCGTTTCACCGCAGAGACGGAAATTTTTGAAACTTATTTTTACCTCATGTTCCTTAAAAAACACAAGTGCCAATGCCATCAGCATTCCGACCCATTGTCCGATTACCGTAGCATATGCCGCGCCTGCCACTCCCATTTCCGGGAAGGGGCCGATTCCGAAAATCATAAGGGGGTCAAGAATGATATTAACAACCGCGCCGACAAGCTGAGTCACCATTGAAAGCCCGGTTTTGCCCATTGACTGCAATATTCTTTCACAGCCAATTTGTATAAACACACCCAATCCGAAAACCATGCAGATTTCAAGATAATCAACGCCCATTTCTATGAGCTGCGGATCGTCGGTGAAAAGCCTGAAAAACGGAGTGATTACAAACCCAAATATTGCAAATACAATTGCAGACAGCAAAAGCAGGCACAAGCCGTTGCTTGCACCTTTGCTTGCAGCCTCAGTGTTTCCCTCGCCGAGTTTGCGCGACATATATGAGTTCATGCCGACGGATGTTCCGATCGCAACAGCGATCATCAACATCTGTATCGGATAGGCAAGCGAAATTGCCGTCAGTGCGTCGGTGCTGATTTTTGCAACAAAATAGCTGTCCACAACATTGTACATTGCCTGCACAAGCATGGAAATGACCATCGGAATTGCCATGTTGGCAAGCAGTTTTCCGACAGGCATAACGCCCATTTTGTTTTTGCTCTTTTGATTCTCTTCCATTCGGTTACGCTTTCTTAATCAGTAATAACCAAACGATTTTAACACCGGTGCTCAATATATTCAAGCTTTATCACGAATTATATATGTACTGTTGTTTCGACAATGTCGGCCGAAAACTCAGCATAGGAAATTTATTCAGTCCTGCCACACATAATATCTATTCCTGAATGAATATTTGTTATATGTGCTTCAGTAATGTTTTTTTCCTGTTCACCGTCGAGCGTCCAGCTTACGCTTTCGTCCGGGAAGCGCACATGCAATTCGGATGCACGAAACATTCTGATGTATTCGCAGCTCATTTCGCCGCTTGTGATTGCATTTACAATTTTTGTGAGTTCAAGTGCATTTTGCGGATACCTAATCAAAATTATTTCGAACATTCCGTCGTTCATTTCGACCATTTCAGGCTTCAGCTTTACAATTCCCGCAATTATTCGCGAGTTGCTGACCGTGCAAAGGATAAAGTCGTCCTCAATCGTTTCTCCGTTAATTTCAAAAACAGCCTTTATCGGACGGATTTTTTTGAGTGTATCAAACCCTTTCGCAAGATAAGCAAGAAAACCGAACATGTTTTTTGCGTTTTGTGAAGTCGAGTAGGCAACATCGGTAAATGCGCCGAAAGCTGCAACATAAGCATAGAATCTGCCGTTAAAATTTCCTACATCAATTGTAGTACAAATTCCATCAGTAATATTTCTTACAGCTTCATCGCTGTTCTTTGGAATGCAGAGCGTGTTCGCAAAGTCGTTCGTGCTGCCGGAAGGCACATAGCCCATGCGCGGGCGTTTCTCCTTTGGAAGCTGCATAATGCCGCTGATGACCTCGTTCGCTGTTCCGTCGCCGCCGGAACAAACAACAATTTCATTTTCCGCACCGTATTTTTTTACGTATTCGGTTGCAGATCCGCTGTTGATTGTTGTAAGTGTTGTGCAGGCATAGCCGTTATCCGTCATGTGTTTTACAACTTGCGGAAGCAGTCTTAATGATCTGCCTTCTCCCGCAACGGGATTAAAAATCAGCAGTGCACGCTTATGAACGAGTTCACCGCAAGCCTTATCATTCACCGATTTTTCGCCCGTTTCAGCGTTTTTTTGCTTCCATTCATCAAACAATCTGCCCATTTTCTTTCCTCACCAATGTTTTGATGCTTCAACCCGCGCAAACACTCACAAGAAGTAAAAGTCACTGTACTCCATAGAGATATTCGTGCAGAAGTCTTTTATTATCAGCAATATTTATATGAATAACAGCCATTTTTCCTTCCCATGCATAGTCCCATGTTCCTTCAAAGGGGAGTGCACGGTTTTCAAGAGTTAAATCGCCGCCAAACACAACATCAATTGCAAGATCGATCATCTGCATCGGACTCATGTTCGTCTCAACATATTTTGTCAGATTGTTTACCAATGCAGTAAGCGAAGCAATGGATTTTTCGGTCTTTGCTTTTTTAAAAAATGCATACATAACGTCTCGCTGTCTCCGCGTTCTTGACCAATCGCCGTCACCGCCGATGGACCTGTTGCGCGAATGCGCCAACGTTTGCCGACCGTTCAGATGCTGCCAACCTTCTTTTACGGGCAGGACATCATTTTCTGCGCTGTTATTTATGTATTCAACTTCGCGTTCCGTAAGATACACATCTATTCCGCCGACGGTGTCAACAATTTCTTTCAGAGATTCAAAATCAACCTTCACATAATATTGAATGTCCATCCCGAAATTGCTGTTGACGGTATTTATTGCAAGCCCGACACCGCCAAAGAAATAGGCAGTGTTTATTCGGTTCCACGTATCACGATCAGGAATATAAATCCATGTGTCGCGCAAAAGAGAAACAAGTTTTGCCGTCCGCAGCTTTCGATTGTACGAAAGGATCATCATCGTGTCCGACCTTCCGTGCCGTTCACCCTCGCGTACATCGCTTCCGAAAAGCATTATATTTACAACATCCTTGTCGATTCTGCTCTCATTAAAAATCGAATCGTCGTCCATTCTGATATCGCCGATCAGTGCAGGATCAAAATCCTTTGTTGTGTCAACTTTATCAGCATCAGCCTTGATCAACGCGGGGGGAGTTGCCGTCTCACCCGGTGATATTTCAGGCTTTTTGACGGTTGAAACCGCATTTTTGTTCATCTGCCCGAGTTTGCAGCAAACAATAACCAAAGGTATGCTCAAAAAAACAACCACAAGCAGGATAATAATTACTATGCGAAGTGCATGTGTTTTTGCGGTTTTGCCTTCCCCGCGTTTTTTCATTTTTTATTCCTCCCGATAACCGTTGGGGTTCATCTGCTGCCAGCGCCATGTATCACGGCACATATCCTCAAGCGTTTTTTCGGTATGCCAATGCAAAAGCTCAGCCGCAAGATGTGCATCTGCAAACGAGGCATCGATATCGCCGGAACGGCGTTCGGTTATAACATACGGAATTTCAATGTTATTTGCCTTTTCAAAAGCATGAACGATATCAAGCACGCTGTAGCCTATGCCGGTACCGAGGTTGATTTCGACACAGCCGTTTTCATTTTGCGCATATTTGAGTGCGGCAAGATGACCCTTCGCAAGATCAACAACATGTATGTAATCGCGCACTCCTGTTCCGTCGTGAGTATCGTAATCATTGCCGAAAACGGAGAGCTTTTCGCGTCTGCCTATTGCAACCTGTGATATATACGGCATAAGGTTGTTCGGAATCCCTTTCGGATCTTCGCCGATCCTGCCGCTTTCGTGCGCGCCTATCGGATTGAAGTAGCGGAGAAGAACTATCGAAAGTTTCGGATTTGCCGCACAAACATCCCGCATGATTTGTTCGCTCATGTATTTTGTCCAACCGTAAGGGTTGGTGCACCATGTGGGCTGCTTTTCGTCAATCGGAACGACTTTTGGCACGCCGTAAACGGTCGCAGATGAGCTGAAGATAAGCTTGTTTACATCATGACGCTGCATAACCTCAAGCAAATTCATTGTTGCATCAAGATTGTTTTTGTAATACATCAACGGCTTCGCAACCGATTCCCCGACTGCCTTTTTCCCCGCAAAATGGATCACGGCATCAATATCATTTTCTGAAAAAACCTGTTCGAGCGCATCCTCGCCGCACACATCAATTTCATAGAAACGAACAGTTTTTTTGCCCAATTCCTCAATACGTTTCACAACTTCGCGGCAAGAGTTTGATAAATCATCTGCAATAACAACATCACAGCCTGCGTTCATCAATTCAACTGCGGTGTGCGAACCGATATATCCCGCACCGCCGGTAAGCAATACTTTCATATTTCCTCCGTTTCCGTTTCGGGCATTATAGCTCCGAATTATCAATTTTTTGTTAATTATAAATCAATTTCCGTTGCATTTCGGAAAAACGGGCAAATTGTTCGGTAAAAAACGAAATGCGCGGCTGCTTCAATGCTTAATCAGCGTGAACCTCGTCCTTAAGAACACCAACAAAAGGCAGGTTTCGATATGTGCCGGCATAGTCAAGACCGTATCCCACGACAAATTCATTAGGAACGACAAATCCGTAATAATCCGGAGTAATGGCGCATTCACGGCGTTCGGGTTTATCAAGCAGGGCAACGATTTTGAGGCTTGCAGGTTCGCGGGCACGAAGCATGCTCGTGAGATGATTCAGGGTCAGCCCGGAATCCATTATATCTTCAACGATTATGACGTGCCGTCCGGTAATACTCATGTCGAGATCCTTGTTGATGCGAACTATTCCGGAAGTTTTTCTTGCATTGCCGTAACTTGAAATTGCGAGAAAATCAATCTCGCAATAATCATCGAATTGGCGAACAAGATCGCTGAAAAAATGCACTGAACCCTTAAGAATGCAAAGAAAAACAGGGTTTTTGCCGCGGTAATCGTTTGTAAGCTTCTCCGCAAGCTCGTGAACCCTCCGCTGCAGTGTTTCCTGATCCAAAAGCACATAATCGATATCGTTGTGCAATCCGGTTTTATTAATCATTTTATTCCTCCGTAATTTTGTTGTTTTTATATTTGCGAACCAAAGAGTTTTTTCAACTCGATCGCAGCTGTTTTTCTGAAATACGAAGCCTTTATCCGAGGAAGGATTCCTCCGTTTCAAATTCAACGCAAACAATACGTTTTGTTTCGTTTGAAATTTTGACATCATCGGATATTCCGACTCCGTATACATATACTATTTTACCGCAGCATTCGAGCAGCGGCAGTCTGTCGCGCCGTTCGGAATCAATTTTTTGAGCAATCAAATACTTTTTCAACTTTGTTTTTCCGGGCGCATTTACCGGAAAAAACATGTCTCCGGCGCGTCTGAACCTGATGTTCAGGCTCAGAGCTTCCACGTTATTTTTTATCTTCAGTCCGTCAGCCGGTGTGTCGTTTGCTTCGTTTTCAAAAAGCCCTATAAGCTTTTCGAGATCCATCATTGCTCGAGTTTTATTATACACCCGTTCGTGCGAAAATTCCAGACCGCCGTCCGCGACGGAAGCTTTTACCCTTCCGAATGAAGTTTGAATCCATTTTCCGTTGAGGGGCAGGGGAGTGTTGCGGGTCTGCGGGCACAATTGAGCATCCGATTGAAAGTCTGTCTGTTTTTTTTCTGAGTCGGAAACAGAATTAATTTCACACTCATGTTTCGTGCAGCTTTTGTTTTCAACGAGCAGTCTTCCGAAGCTTTTTCGAATTATAACTGTAGACATTTCAATTTTTGCGCCCGACTGCATTTCAAGCAGTTTCGTCAAAGCCTCTATATGCGGCTGAAAAACATCGTTTTGCGCTCCGTTTTCCCGAAGCATGTGCATTACGGCGCGCGACTTAATCGGCATCGGCAAGTGAATCAGCTTTTCCGCATCAACCCCATTTTCTGTTTTTGCGTTCAGATAGGCCTCTTTTGCAACGCCGTTGAGGTATTTTTCATCTTCATTCAAAAGTTTTGCATTTCTGCATATAACTTTTTCGCAGCTTGAATTAATACCGTTTTGTATTTCCGGAATTATTTTCAGTCTCAGCAAATTTCGTGCCGTATCCGGAACAAAATTTGTTTCATCCGTTTGAAACTGCTCGCCGTTTTGCAGTAAATACTCGACCAATTCTTTTTTCTCAAACTCCAGAAGAGGATGAATGATTTTTCCGCTGCAATATTTCATTCCGCACAGCCCGTTAAGCCCGCTTCCGCGTAAAAAAT
>OKTL01000151.1_pt1 | contig 46480 bp, 38 predicted proteins | sample 1606211 | NCBI WGS metagenome assembly OKTL01 (sample SAMEA3879538, study PRJEB24766) | human gut metagenome | biome: human-associated habitat; feature: feces | place: USA | collected 1985/1987 | reverse complement strand
TGATTGATTTCTATGTTCTTCCGCATTATCTTACAGCACCATTTAAGAAAGTTACCGAGAAAATAATGACTGAGTTTTCGGATTTGAATCTATGCCCAATTAACAACCGTCAGGGAATTGTAATTGATGGTGAAGATTCAAAGGTTATTTGCAAAGACTAATTTGAAAATTCCAGTTTACCGAATCCGTGGTGCAAATCCTGCGCCGCAATAATCAAAGAATAACTTTTTGAAAAAAATTGAACAATTTACATAGGAAACCCGCTGAAATCTTATGATTTCAGCGGGTTTTCTGGTCCGAGTGACTGGTTTCGAACCAGCGGCCTCGTGGTCCCAAACAGAAGCCGAAAACTTTTTCCGGACATTTCTAGCAATTTTCTATCGTTTTCGCTCGTATTCCGTTACTCTCCTACCCTCTTTTGAATCCCCTTTTCCGCCTGTTCCGCGCGCGTCTGTAGTAATCCATGTGGTCAAAAAACGCTTCCCGCTCAAAAGAACGGGAAGCGTTTCTGCATTTATCATCTGTCCTTATCCAAAGAAATACTGTTTCATATCTGAGATGCTGCCATTCTTATCGCAGAACCACTCGTAATCAGAGCGGCATCCACGGCAGTGAGCGATCACATCGAACCCACCAGGTGAATGCCAGCTGTCGGCAATACTCATGACTTCCAATGGTTTTCCGCAGGTCGGGCAAGGTCTGATTTTCCTTGCCTGACGAGCGGCGCGATCTCTCTGCTCTGTTTCAAGTGCATCTAAAAGATCCCGCCAAAGATTTAGACTCGGCTCGTGTTCTGCATAGTCTTCAAGATGCTGCCGAATGTCATCGGCAGCCAGCGTGAGAAACTTATCATCCAGATGCGGAAGATGGCGTTTGATATAATCAGCGATCACCGATGGCATATGGGTTTTCCGGCCCATCGCATATCGCATTGCCGACAGCAGGATCAGCCGAAAGTCAGAATCGGAAATTGGGGCAAGCATATCCTGTGGAAAAAGCAAAAACTCCTTGCCATTATCCATGAATACGCGCAGCGGCCGCTGCTCCTCTGTCACCAGATTCAAAAGACTGTTTGACTGATCTTTCAAGTCGTCAACGCTGATTGACGCATAGTCCTGAAAGGGGCTGTTTTCGTCGTTCATTCTCTAACCTCCCGTTCCATTCGTCCTCGTTGCAAGGTGTTGGCATTGTAGCTCTGATTGTCCGAAGATTCAAGTATTTTGTTCGTAGAGGCAAAGAGACCCAATGATATTCCGCTGAGAACCGCAGATCAAATTCTGCATCGCAATAAGCAAAGAATACTCATCTCCCACAGTATACAGCAATCGCCTTGGATGCGAATGTCGCTGTGCCCTCGCCGCCAGCCTTGTCGATGTTCTCGCGAAAACGTTCGTCGGCGACATACATCTCGCCCAGTCCAGCCAGAATTTCCGGTGTGCAGGTGTAGAAATGGTCGGTGATGAACTGCTGCAGCTTGCAGATTGCGGTCTGCACCTCCGGGGCGGCAGGCGCAAGATTTTTCAGCTTGCCCAACTCGGCGAACTGCGCCATCAGCTCGGCAGAATCACCGGTAGAGCCGTTTTCCTCGCGCTGCTGGTATTCCTGATACGCGGCTGTGCCGCCCCACTTTTCCTTGACCTCGGAGGCGAAGCGTGCCTGCTCGGTCTTGTCAAATGCGTCAAATTTCATAGGTGTCACTCCTGTTTTCAAAGTCTCACGGGCGAGGGCGATGAGTTTTCCAAGCTGCTTTCGCCGCAGCTCCAGCAGTTTGATCTGGTCTTCCAGCGCGGCAGACTGGTCAAAGTTCGGATCGTCTAAGATCCGCTTGATATCCTTCAGAGGAAATTCCAACTCCCGAAACAGCAGAATGAATTGCAGACGCGCCAACGCTGTATCGTCATACAGCCGGTAACCCGCTTCGGTGAGCGCGGTGGGCGGCAGCAAGCCAGTCGCGTCATAATGGTGCAGCGTCCGGACACTGACACCGGCCAGCTTGCTGACTTCGTGAATGGTCATCATGGTAATCCCTCCTCCGTGTGAGTTTAGCATACACTATGACGTAACGGGAGAGTCAAGAGGCAAGTAGGATGTTTTGAAATATCTGCGATGGAAATTTTGTATTGTCATGTCAATGATGTGCCCGAGACGCTAGTGTGACTGACCTCAAAAAGGTAAGAAAGCTCATAAATTAGATCATATACAAAGGAAGTGAAAATGCCTCTTGACAAGCCAGAAGACATTCCTTATAATTACATTTGTACACGAGAAAAGTAAAAAGCGCATTGATTCGGTATATATATGTTGTTTAGCGATTTGTATATAACCAAATAATGCTGTATTTTTCAACGGTTCTCTTGTATATGTCAGGAGAGCCGTTTTATTTTGTTTCAAGGCAGGAGGGATTCCCGTGGATACGGCATTTATGCGAAAAACATTCGCTCTGATTGCAAAAGGATTGATTGAAAAAGAACAGCTTCTGCAAGCGGAACCGACAAGGTATCCCTACAGCAAAGCTATGCAGCATGGAATCAATATGTTTTTAGCTGCAAGTCAATGGGCAGGGAGTCAAGTCGCTATCAAGTATCCCGACGAAGCCTCTTTCCTTGCGCATTTTATCACCAGACCTATTGAGGAGTGGCTCGATACATGGGAACCGGAAGTTGTCGAGCAACTGCATCTTCAGGAAGAGCCTTTTTATGCTTATGACGCCTTTGCGTATCAAAAAGCCAGTAACGCATATGTCCCCAGCTCGGATTGCTATGAGTTCTTGGAAACACAGGATAGTGACATCATGAATGGAACAGACGAGCGTGTTCTTTATGAAAAATAATTACTTTAAGTCAAGAAGATTATTGTAGAGTCAGAAGATATATAATCGAGCATCCGATTATCACACTCGAGGATAGGCGCACCATGTCTCTTGAGTTGGCCGATGATCCGATGGCCAGAGACGCCTTCCAGTTTGCCTACGAGGGAATTACGGAGGAAAGTTACCGCTGTCCTCAATGCGGATGGACGATGATGCATGGAAAGTATGGATACAGCTGTCACTCAACTCATTGCACAGATACCCTCCCCGAACTCACGGATGATATGAAGCTGGACATTTCGGCCGGCGATCTCTATCGGTTAAAGAAAGGTGTCATGCGGTATTTTGCTGCGCCGGGAAAGCTTGAACTTGAAATTGCGGCGTTTTGTGAGAAAAAGAAGCTTCGTTGGGCATTGTGGCCGCAGATGGATCGCTATGATGTGGAAATCCAGTTCTCGGACGGGGATGTTTGGGCAATTGACGCAAAGGCATATCGAAATCCCATCGCGCTCCGTGCGAAAATTCAAAATGATGGTGGATTCCCTTCCGGGGACTATGCACGCGGTTATTTTGTGATTCCCAACGAATACACGGTCAATCAGCGAAACTATACCGCAATTATCAACCGCGTACTGAAGGATCAAGAGAATGTAGAGTGTGTGACTCTGAGAGCGTTGAAAACTGCAATTGCGAAGAAGGAGGCGATGCGCAGTGGTGAATAAGGCCAAAGACGGATGGTACGCTCCGCTTGCGGCACAATTTCAAGGCATGGATGAGCCTATGCCGCTTGCCAGATTTGCAGCGATTGAAGCAGTTCTACATTTACTTGCTCTGAATGCACCTGCCGCCGATCCAGTAAAAGCCTATCTTTTATTTGCCCAATATCAGCTTATTGGCACAACGGCGTGTACAAATATGGAACACACTTTGCAGCAGGCCCGGCACGCATTGGGTTACTATCGTTCTCAAAAATACTGGCAGGATGATTTGCGAGCATATCAGGATTCAAAATATGATGCGGTTCGCGCTTTTTCGTTTGAGAAATCGGAGGGATGTCATTCGTTTTCCAAAGTAGAGGGGGAATATCCCTATCCGTATGAGCAGCGCCAAAGGGAGTGGAAGCGGTTTTGGCCGGAGGGGCTTGAAGAAGCTAAGCCGCCTGCTTATGCCGGAGCCGGGACATATCGCTATCCGTATTTGAATTTGGAAAACGGGGAAACCGAAACTGTTTCGGTCAGATTCGACAGGGACTGTACCGCACCTGTTCCACCGAGAGTTTCTGAAAAGGGACGCAGAAAAGCAATTTCCGTCACCTTGGACGAACTGCTGAATACCGCAAAGGAAATGGCCGAGATGCATCCCGGTGATCCGTGCTATGCGATTTTAACGACCAATGTTCTCAAGCAGATCAAGGAGGCTTCCGTCAGTACATGTACGGAACTCACAATTCTTGAGGTCATCAATATCGTTGGCATGGTTGGCGCAGGCAAATCCACGCTGATCAAGGTGTTGGCATTTTGGTGTTATAAAAATGGATGTCGGATGACGATTGTTGTTGACACAGTAGCCGAAGTCATGAACCTGCAGAAATATTTATCAGCCTTTGGCGTTACGGCAAGCCCGTTGATTGGACGCAGCGAAAGGCTGAAATATATCAATCAGGTTGCGCAGCCCTATGAGACCTGTTTGTCGGCAGACTTTTCTCAATACTTAACGCCGTTATGTTTGGTTGATGGGATGGATGCGCAGCATAGCGAAGCAGTCGCTTTCGGCAAAGAGCCATGCTACACCCTGAAAAAAGGAAACAAGAATCACCTGTGTCCGTATTTTCATCAGTGCCTGGGAACCCGGATGCTCCGTGAATGCTATACTGCTTCCGTTGTTATCACAACAGTTGCCGGCTTTGCGGCATCTCGGATAGGAGCGCAGCGGGAAACCTTCTTAGAACTGGTAATGCGCGACTTTGATGTGGTTGTCTTCGATGAAAGCGACAGAGTTCAAAAAACGCTGGATCACTTTTTTATGCCGGAAACGAGCTTTAATAGCTATATCCGTGAATGCGCTGAAGATTGCAGTGCCTATATGCGGCTAAGCAGCAAACGCAGAGAGGAAAATTTGGCCGAACAGCGATACGATGAAATGCAGCGCCAGAGCGTGACAGTCCTAAGTTGTCTCGTAAAATCTCTGCACCATGAATTAGGTGCATGGAAGAAAATTGCGTACGGAGATCCTTTCTCAGCCCTTACCCTCTTAGAGGATATGTGCCGGGATGAGACAGAATATAGAATTCCGTATGCTGTCTATCAAGTCATTTACGATTTAATAGACATACAGGATGAAGACGGCATTCGGCAGAGTACGCTATGGGCTGTTCTTGAGAGTTCCTGCAAGAGTACCGATGAAACTTTTTTTAACCAAATGTATCATGTTTGGCTGAATGAAATGGGCGATAATTTTCCGCGGCCTAAGAAGGATAAAGTAAAACAAATTCAAGATGCTCGCATCAAGCTTATTTTGCGGCTCATTTATTTTGATCACTTTATTCGGAACCTCAGTGATGCGTATGAGGCCAGCCACGAAACCTCTTATGGTCAAAATGAACTGTTCGGATTTCTGCAAACGCGTTTTCGGCAGCAGCAGTATTTCCTTCCCTCTGCGCTGTGTGGCAATCTGTTTGGCCTGAAAAAGACAGATGACGAAGACATTATTCTGTTCCGCCAGTTTGCATTTGGACGAAGTCTGATGAAAGATCTTCCATATTTGCGCACTGACGCACAGGGCAATTCTGCGGGACCCCATGTGATCATGCTGTCCGGTTCCAGCTGGGCGGAGGGCTCCTATGAGTACCACATCAATCGACCAGTGAACTATATCCTGGAAGCGGATGGTGAGAAACGCGCATTTTTAGAAAAAACTCGTTTCTTTGAATCCGGTTTTCCTGAGCGTATTTCCGGCGCGTCAGACGATCAACGTATGCTGCAGCTTCGGTCTGCAACCGAAAGGACAGTCGATCTGATTGTTAGAGAATATGAAAGAAAAGCCGGGAAAATCCTATTGGTTGTCAACAGCTACGTGCAGGCGCAGGAAGTACAGCGCACACTGGAGACGGCCCTGCGGAAGGTCAATTGCTCTGCACAGGTTTGCCGGATGATCTCTGATGCTGTCAGCAGCGAGAACGTTCAGGGAACGGTGCGCCGGGGAGAGGTCAGCCGTTTTGCAAAGATGAAAGAGGAGATTCTGATTGCACCTGCTATGGCAATCGAGCGTGGACACAACATTGTCGATGAGTATGGCCACTCTGCCCTTTGCGCAGTGTTTTTCATGGTACGACCGATGGCTGTGCCTGATGATATCCAGCAAAAGGGCAGCAAGCTCAATGGATTTGTGGAGTCCCACTGTCATCGGGCTCCCCAAGAATCTCTGTTCGCATACAATGCGCGCGTCCGCCAATTTGCGGCACAGCAGTGGGCAAAGATGAGCAAAAGCAAATCGTTTGGCCTAGCTGAGTTGGACGCTGAAGATCGGAAAGATGTGGTTGCAACATTGTTTGTTTTAATCCTGCAGATCTTTGGCCGGTTGGCGCGTGTAACAGATGTGACTAAGCCGGAACCACATGTTTATTTTATTGACGGCGCATTTCGCGGCCGTGAAGAAAAACAGGGTGACTTTGACTGTCTCTCCGAGCTGGGCCGATACTTAGACACGTTGATGACCTGCAAAGACAGCGCTGAAATTGCCAAAACGCTGTATGCTCCATTTTATAAAGCCTATCGAAAGGACATTCCATATGAATCATAAAATCTATCCGTTGGCATATAAACTGTCTCCCAATCAAACCTGCACTTTATACTATTTGGGATTTCCCGCATCATGGAAAGCGACCTTGCTGAACATCGCGCGGAAGACAAATCCAAAGTTCAAGGATGAGTATGGACTTCCAACAAATGCGCTGAAGAAGCTGGTCGACAGTTGGATGGAAGGTATCATCGCTTTAGCCCCGTTAAAAAAGGACAGCCACGATGAGCGTTGGCTTACATCCTGCTATGAATACTCTGAGAAGAATATTCAGGCATTGTGCAGCATTATTAAGACTTGGGTAAAGGCTACTTACGTCACGTCTTCAAGAGTGAACCCCATAGTCAAAAAACTCGCAAAAGAATTTTGTGATACGATGAATTGGGAAGAATTTGCGGCAGGTCAATCCACAGATCAAGTTTGTCTTACACTTGAAAACGGGACGGTTTGTGAAACTGCTTATCAGGCGATTCCGCTTCTGGCAATCAACCGTCTGCTGGGAAAAGAGATCACCCTGAACGGACAAACACTGCACCTTTGCTATGCCGCTAAGAATCAGCTGGTCAGCGATCCAATCACAGATATGAAAAGTCACCATCAGTACTCTTTTGTATTTGATTTATCTGTGCAGACAACTCCTCCGGAAAGAAAAGCGCTGCTGTTGTGCCAGATGAGCATTCGCCGCTGGATTCCTGATAACTACAATAAAGAACGGACTCCGTTTTTGAAAAATGCAGTCAATTCTCATATAAAGGTTTCAGAGAATAAATATTGCCAAGTTCCCATTGTCTATGATTCCATTGCCAAACAGCCCATATGGAAAGAACAGGACAAAGAGTGCTACAATATTTGGAGCTACGCGCAATTACCATCGGCGGAAGCTATTGTAAAAAATCCCACGGCATATGCAGAAACAATTCTTCTTCCCTACAAAAACGGCATGGCCGGCTTTGTAGCTTCCAAAATCGGAACGGGTGTGTCTGTCGTTGACAAGGCATCACTGCACCGTTCGGTGTTTACGCTGCTCGGTAATATGATTTGTGAGCAGCCCGAAGCGGAACGGGTCATGCCGCGAGGGCATAAGCTCAAAAAATATAGTTCCCCGCAGGAATATGCGGATTCTGAAGATTTCCGGAACTGGGTCAGGCAATGCGCCGCGACAGACCAAATTATATTCGAGCTGTATGGTCTATGGAAAGATGATTCACAGCAAAGACTGCTGAAACAGATTCAGGCCAAAATTGAACGGGATTTTGGCGATGAAAAGGATACATCCAGTTTGAAAGTGCGGTATGTGTGTAAAGAAGTCGGCAGTCTTGCGGATAGTATGCCAGACGATAAGCGGCAAACGCAGATTACGCGATGCGGCGAAATCGCCGAACTATTAGGCGATACCGACGCAGTAACGGCTTGTATTTTCGTTTTGCCCGGGCAAGAGAACTATGTTGTCGGCGATCCGAAATCCGTCCTTCGCAATGCGTTTGCCAAAACGGGACGAGTTGTACAGTTTGTTACCCCTGAGGAAGATGCCAGCCAGAACAAAATTGAAAATGCTGTATATGATCTCTATCGACAGCTGGGTGTTGTGACCCTGCTGGATCCTAAACGGGACCAGCCTGATTTGACGCATACGCCTTGTGTGGGGATGCATTTGTGTACGCAAGTTCAGGGGATCTCAAATAAAGCTCGTTTTCTTCCGCTTTACATTACGGTTGATTTGATAGAGGGAAAGACACGGGTCCATTGTGACGCGTTCTCAAACCAGACGGTTTCTTATCGGGAAGCGTGCCTCGAGATGGCGCAGCTTTTCTGGAAAAGCGATTTGGAACAGCGTTGTGTTGCGGCAAGCCGCACCCCTGCGAAGCAAAAACTCATAGAGTTGAAAAATCGATACAATACACCGGAAAACAGAGTATTGGTTTTGGTCCAATCCGATGGAAATACGCGGGCGGTATGGGGCGGTATCTCCGACAAGGAGATCGGTGGATATGATAAAGCAAAAGCGTATTATCCGACTCAGGTAAATGTCGGGATGCCGCAAAGTCCGTACTTACTCTCCTTGGCGAATTCAGGCGTGCGAATCATCCGGATCAGGAGCAATCAAGAAGTTCCAGATTATTTCACGGAGTTGCGTGTAAAAGTTTCTGACGAAAATTCGCAGCGTTCCTCTACATCGGGTATTTTTAAATATGAGGATGTGTACTGGGGCATTCATACGAAACCAAATGATAATCGTTATACACGGAGCTTTAGAGAATCTAAGATCAATTGCCCCAGGCATTCATTTGCAGAAAAGGACATGATTGAGCTGTATCCGCTGCAGCTTCAGCCGGATGATGATGCAGCAAGCTGGATCTTCTATACCAATGCGTTGAGAGATATTCCGATTCAGTCCAATCGGTCGACGGTTCTACCGTTGCCTCTTCATCTGGCAAAGGGTCTTGAAGAATATCTTTTCAACGCATAATGTAGATAATACTAATAGGCACCACTAATCTACACAAATGTATTGTTTTCTTGCTGTTCTTTACCGAATGTGCTATCATTATAAACAAAGTTGTCATGCGGTGGAATACGCCTTGGCAGTAAGGTCGCGATACAATTATGGTATTGAATACGAATAAAGTTGAATTAGACAATCAAAAAACAGGTGAACCGGTTTGAGGAGATCAACATGGGAAAAGAGCTGTTCAAGAATATCCCCAGCAAAGTTGGAGATTTGGTCAATGATGTTCGCACCGGCCGTATTGGTCTGCCTGACCTTCAGCGCCCATTTGTTTGGAAAGATAACAAAGTTCGTGAACTTTTTGACTCCTTGCTCAAAGGATATCCTATTGGCTACATTATGCTGTGGGAGTCTCCGGTTGATTACGAAAGCAAAAAGAGTACAATCGGTGATAACTCAAAGACTTACGAGGACCCCAAAGAACTTGTTATTGACGGTCAGCAGCGACTAACCGCCCTTGTTGCGGCTATGTTTGCTGTTAAGGTGAAAGACAAGAACTTTGTGGATCGCGAGATCAAAATCTCCTATAATCCACTGACTTGTGAATTTGCTGTATGGTCTCAAGCATACGAAAAGGACACCGAGTGGATCAGCCGAATCAGTGATGTATTTCTCGCAAAAGAGGATAACTCTATCAGCTCTTTGCGGCGCCGTTTTATAAAAGAAGCCAACGAAAGCCGTTGTAAGAAAGGTCTTCCATTGCTGACAGACGAGGAAGAAGATAAAATTGAGGACAATATCAATACGCTTTTAAATCTCACGGACTATTCACTGCCCACATTGGAAATCAGTTATACTGCAGATGAAGAAGATGTCGCAGATATTTTTGTCCGTGTTAACTCTGGCGGGCAGAAGTTGACAGAGAATAACTTCATCCAGACGCTGATCTCCGTTTACGAAAATGAAACCAGTGATACGATCAATACATTTGCGGCAGCATCCAGAATCCCAGCCGCGAACACTTCTTATAATACACTTTTGGCAATTGAACCGTCGCATTTAATCCGCATGGCTGTTGGCGTTGGTTTCAGGCGAGCGCGACTGAGATATGCGTATATGCTCTTGCGAGGCAAAAATCTGGAGACCGGTAAATTCTCCACGGAAGAGCGGCATGAAAATCTTCAGACTTTCAAGAAAGCTTTGGACAAAGTCATGAATCTAAACAATTGGCATGGCTTTATCAATATCTTAGCCGAAGCTGGATATATCAGCGACAAACTGATTGCGTCCTCCAACGCAGTCGTCTTCAGTTATGTCCTTTATCTGATTGCCAAGTATGACTACAAGTTGAATGCCACGCAGCTCAAAAAGTGCATCAGCAAGTGGTTCTTTATGAGCACTATTACATATTTCTACACCGGTTCAACGGAGTCCGAAGTAGAGAAGCAATTTGCGGATCTACGAGATATTCATACCGCAGCAGAATTTTTGGCTTATATCGACCGCGTGATTGAAACTCACTTTACAGATGACTATTTCAATCTGACACTCCCAAATGAACTGAACAGTGCAGCAGCTATTTCTCCTGCGTGGTATGGGTATGTCGCGGCTCAGATCGTGCTGAATACGCCGATGTTATTCAGCAACACCCCAGTGTCAAAATATTTCATTTTGGGGTCTAGCGGCACGAAGAACGCAATTGACAAACACCACATCTTTCCAAAGAATTATTTGACCGGTATTGGCGTTGACAATGATCGTGATCGGAATCAAATCGCGAATTTTACCTATCTCGACTATGCCACAAACATCGAAATCTCAGATAAGGCGCCACAGGACTATGTTGCATATTACCGTCAAAAGCTGGGCGAAGAAGGGTATCGCAAAACCTGCAAGGAACACGCTCTGCCTGATAATTTCGAGAGTATGGAATATATGGAATTTCTGCGTCAGCGCAGGATCCTGATGGCACAAACTGTTCGCAAGGCATATCAGAGATTATGTACATGATATCAGCTGTTCTTCTGCGCTGACTAGGATATAGAAATGATGAGAAGCACACGCTGTCGGTTTAAACAGTTGCGGCTGTTGCCTATGTTGTAGGGATTAACCGTCAAGGTATTTCTATAGAAATATTACCAATACAATGCTACAGCAGAAGATATGCAAAAGTGCTTACTCATAGTTCAGACAGAGCGAAGAACAATGTTGGATATTTTGACGCAAGTGAATTTGAATATAAGAAATTCATTTGGAAGCCTGAAGTTTCATTTCTAAAAAGGAGATTTTGTGACTTAAGCAGTCTGCGTTGTGCATCAAGGGAATAGGCCCGACTTCCGCAAAACTGTGAGCAAGCAGGCAACGCGCAATATAATAAAGAAATCCATTTCGGAGAAGCATGCCATCCCACTGCTACGACCCCGGATGTAAGTGTAGAAAGAGCAAAAATTAGAAAAGTGATAAAGAGGAATTAGTATGCCGAGAATTATCAGGAATGCAATCAGATGCGAAAAGTGCGGAGATATTATTGAGAGCAAAACCATTCATGATTTCAAATGTTGCAGCTGCGGGGCGTGCGCCGTGGATGGTGGTCACAACTATCTTCGCAGGTGCGGCAATCTCGGAGATTGGGAAGAACTATCCGAAGTTGAAAAAACGGCGGACAATGGCACTTTGGTTTGATTCCAGATGAGATGAGCGGTTTGCGGTACCAGAATGACGCGCATCATCGAGTATTTCATTGTGCAGAAGAAGTATGACATCGCCGAGATCAGAGTTTATCAGGAGCGTGAAGAATGAAAATCATACTCAGCCGAAAAGGATTTGACTCTGCAAATGGCGGCATCGTCAGCCCAATTTTTGAAGATGGGGCAATGATCTCATTTCCAATTCCGAGCAATGACGTCGATACATACGACTCTCTTTACTACAATGGGGTTCGGTATTCTCAAATATTGCATGACCTGAGATATAAGGGTGGGGATCACTGCCATGTCGATCCTGATTTGGATTCAGAGCGGCGGGTGAAAAATATCGACGGATGGTTTCCAGCGTTTGGGCAGCGAAATGCAGCAGCTACATATTTAAAAAACATTGGTGTTGCACAGGGGGATATCTTCCTGTTTTTTGGGAACTTCCACTTTGTAAGGTACAAAGACGGCGCATATAGATACATGCGAGATTGCGGTGATTTTTATCGTGGAAAAGATATTCAAGTTATCTGGGGATATCTTCAGGTAGGTGAGATTATCTCTGAACCGGAAAAGCAGAAGAAGATATGGTGGCATCCTCATTCATCCGCTGACCGGATCGGCAACGCAACAAACGTGATTTTCAAAGCATCAGAGAGGCTTTCTTTGGATGAAAGCAAGCCCGGCGCAGGTGTGCTGCGTTTTGATAAAAAGCGGGTATTGACGTTGGAGGGCGCTACAAAGGCAACTTGGACGATGAATGAAGTATATGATGAAAACCACATATATGGAAAGAGAAAGAATAATGCCAGAAATCCAGATAGAGGTTTGTACTACGCAGGTATTTGGCAAGAGCTCGGTTTGAAAGAATCCGATGCCTGTACGGAATGGGCAAGAGATATACTAAAGTAAATCAGAGTTTGTGAGGACAGCATATGTAGCTTCGAGAATACACACCTTCTGACTGGGCACTGATGGCGGAACTCTTTTTCCAGACCGAGGACTATTCGCAGGAACAACTGGATGCGTGGGTGACCGAAGCGGTTGATATGCAGGCATGGGACGCGTCTTTCCGGCGCACAAGACGGTTGTTGCGATAGAAAATGGTGAGAATGCCGGATTCTGGGATATTGGATGAAAGCGGCTATCTGGACAGGCTGTATGTCCGCAAGGACTATCAGAGACAGGGCATTGCATCTGCGATCTGCGACGAATTGGAGCGTTTCGCGGACAGAAAGACCGTCACGACGCACGCCTTTATCACAGCAAAACCGTTTTTTCTGCATCGCGGATACCGCGTCGTTCGCAAGCAGGGAGTGATCCGGCGCGGCGTTGTGCTCACAAATTTTGTGATGAAAAAGCAGCCAGAAAAGACATAATGGTGATGAATATTCCAGAAGAACGTCGTCAGCGCGCCGAATATCACGGTCGGCGACTACACTTATTATGACGACGCGGTCGACCCGACGGGGTTTGAACGGAATAATGTGCTGTTCAACTACCCGGAGTTTGGCAATCATCTCGTGATTGGGAAGTTCTGTCAGAGCGCGTCCGGCACGAAGTTTATCATGAGTCCGGCAAATCACCACATCAGCAGCGCCACGACGTATCCATTCAACGTTTTCGGCGGCGCTTGGGCGGAAAACACGCCGCCGCACATGGCGTAGCTTCCACTTCTGCGGGATCGGCTTACAGATTGACAAAACGGAGGACGACTGACCGTCCTCCGTCAATTTTTCTGCGCCTACCGTGTCCAGAGCATCTGAATCTCCGCTTCGTTCGTATCCTCGTCGATGCCTTCCGACTGCACGACGAATTGCTCATGCCGGTAAAACGCAAGCGCCCGCTCGTTTTTCTGATAGACGCTCAGGTCCAAGCGCGGTCTGCGCGACTTCGCATAATCCAGCAGCGCTTTGCCAATGCCCTTGGAACGCGCAGCTTTTGCAACGAAAATTCCCTCAATGTGGTTCTCCGTCAGACCGATGAAGCCGTCGATTTGCCGGGTGGCTTCGTTCTCATGGACATAGAGCTCCGCCTGCGGGAGCATATCGCGCACCGTCTCAAAATGGTCTGTCCAAAAGCTCGCCGGAATAAATGGATGGGCGTCGAGGTTGCCGTGCAGCCAGATCTGCATGACGGCATCCAAGTCCTGAGTTTCAAATTTTCGTATCATCTGATTCCTTCCTGTTTGCCGTTTTCCTGCGAATCTTGGGCTTGGTCAGCTCATAGCTCACGTCCAACAGCAACTCGATCGTTTCCACTGAGACGCTGCCGTCCAGTGCAGCTGTGATCCAGCTGGCTTTGTTCATGTGGTAAGCCGGGAAAATTCCGGTTTCGCCGCGAAGTGACGAGATCAAAATCGGATCGCACTTGAAGTTGACGATATCGAGCATCTCTGTTCCCGGAAGCCCCAGCTTGTCCCGCGGCACTTCCATGAGCAGCGCAAACCATTTTTGGTTGTCTGTATGACGGAATACGGCGGCGCGCGGTGTGTCCGCCCACGGATAGTCCGGTAGAGTAGCGTAGTGGTTCAGAATATAGGCTTCTAATTCTTCACGATTCATATGCAGCTCCTGAGATTATCGTTCGTGTGTTATGACGAGACAGACATCTGTCGGCCTGGCTTTATCGCTCGGCCAAACATCAAACTCACAGACCGTTTTAATGTCATCAATCGTTAAGTCACAGATAGGAACTGTCATTGTTTTGCGGTATGGGCGTTCGTCGTATTCACAAAAACCAGTCAGCCAGACGTGCCAGAGCTCTATGCGGTCACAATGTTCCAGCGCGGCGCGGATATATTCGATGAGATGCTCCGCACGTCCCGGCGTGAAGCCGCTCCATTCCAGAGAAACAGCATACGGAAGTTCAGTGTGACCATCGAAGTCTGTAAAAGCATACAGTCCATAATCGTCATCCGCGTTTCCGTCCGAAACCATGCCGCGCTCGAAATCGATTTCCAGTATGCTGCCGTCAGGCCGTTCTTTCTCAGGCAAATTAAAATCGGCGGCAAAAAAGATGCATGCGCTCATAGTGTAGTTCCTCCTGTTTTTCTCACAGCGCCTCAAAGTGATACCTCGGCTGGCCGACGCTCTTTTTGCCGTACTCGATCGCGCTGACCGGGCAGTAACAGATGCACGCCATGCAGTGGGTGCAAGCTTTGCCCCAAACCGGCTTGCCGTCTTTCAGCGTGACGTTGTTCATCGGACAGCGCTTCGCGCACTGCCCGCAGCTGATGCAGGCGTCAGATACGGTAAAGGCGTTCGCTTTGACGAAAAATCTGTAGAAAATCGGGTTGACCGGGCCGCTCATAAAGCGGTCATAGAGATTGTTCCGCGTCGGCGCGAACGACTGATTGCGCTGAATCGCCGCAATCGCTCGGTCGATGCTGGGTTCGGCCTTGGCGACGATTTTCCGCGCTTCGTCCGCCTGCGGCGCGGAAAACATCGCAATGTAGTTCTCCGGCATGACGATCTGCGCCGTGCCCATGCAGGAAATCGCCTTTTCCGTACAGAGTTCGCGATTGTACTTGTCGGCATTGCCGATCTCGCTGCCGCAGGTCATAACAATCCACGCCTGCTTTGCGCCGCGCAGCTCCGTTTTCCGAAGCCAGTCGCGCACGACGCGCGGAATGCGCCAGGCATAGGTCGGCGTGACGATGATAACCCGCTCGCCGGTTTCAATGGAAGAAGTGTCGGAAGCCTTGATGCGGTCGTTCAGATTCACAAGCGCATCGCCCAGCGCGTTCGCAATGCGCTTGGCGACGTATTTGCTGTTTCCAGTCCCCGAAAAGCATAAAATCATATCAAAATCCCCTCGCAATGGTCAATTTCGTGCTGAATGATCTGCGCCGTCCAGCCGGTGAATGTCCGGATGCGCGTCTGGAACTGCTCGTTCTGCCACTGCACCTTGATGGTCTGGTATCGCTTCGTTTTCCGCGTGCCGGTCAGCGACAGGCAGCCCTCCTCCGCGTCATACGGCGCGGATTTTTTGACGATCACCGGATTGAACATGACCATGTACTCACCAATGTTGTCGAAAGCAATAATGCGCTTGTTGACACCGATCATATTCGCCGCCATGCCCACGCAACCGTCCTTGTGCGCGGTCAGCGTGTCGAGTAGATCCTGCGCCACGCCCAGATCGGCCGCCGTGGCAGGCTCCGCTTTCTGGGACAGGAAAAATTCATCTTTGCAGATTTCACGGATCATGGAAAAACCTCCGCTGCGTGTTTCTTATGTGGCTATTGTAGCAGAGAAATGGGTAAGGCTCAACTGCATTTATGGTGGATTCGATGAAGATACTTAATTAATATTTGCGCATTCGGTACGAATAGCATAGAATTTTTGCGTGCGAAACAGCACGATTCATGTGCCTTATGAGATGCAGAATTTGCGCGGCAATAAACAAAGATAAGGGCGAATTCGATAAGTGGTCTTCGAAATAAAAATCGTTCGTATTTATCATTTCCTTGCATTTTCCATCCTGCTTTGATACAATAAGATACAACGCTGCGAAGCGCTGTTGTTAGACTTGGCAGCTTTGCACAAAGGTGTTCTGCCAAGCAGCAGAGCACTTTTTTCATCTGGAGGAATCGAACTATGGCTGTGAGCTACAAGAAGCTTTGGAAACTGCTGATTGACAAGGATATGAAAAAGAAAGATCTGTGCGCGAAAGCGGGCATTAGCCCGGCGTCCGTCACAAAAATGGGGCGAAATGGTCATGTTACGACGGAAATACTTTTGAAAATTTGCACGGCACTGGACTGCGGCGTGGAAGATATTATGGAAATTGTGCCGGATTCGCGTGAAAACGCATGATAAAGTCCGCATTATGGGACAGGCAATATGATATGATAACAGTGAGCTTGGGGTTGAGCTTGGGAGACAGGCTCGGATGGAGAAGCGAATGGAACGATCTCTGATTTATAACGGAACGATCACAGCGGAACAGTTCCTCTTCTATGAAATCCGCATTGCATCGAAATATTACCTCGATGGGACATCCGTGGAGGACGCTATCGAAGAAATCAAAAAGAACAATCTGTTTCAGTATCCGACCGAGCGGCTTGTTGCCCGCATGGTGCGAAGCTGCTATAAGCGCCTGGATGCCTTGGATGATGAGCAGCTCCGGCAGGAATTATCATCGGCTCCGGTTGAGATTGCAAAGCAGATCAACCTCTATGCCATGATGCGATACAACCGCATTGTCTGGGACTTCATGGTCGGCGTGATCGGAGAAAAGTTCCGGAGTCAGGACTTCGAGTTTTCGCGGAAAGACCTGAATGTATTCTTTTCCCACTTGCAGGAACAGAACGATGACATTGCCGGATGGAGTGAGTCCACGGTCAATAAGATCAAGCAAGTGCTGACGAAGATTTTAGTTGAGGTTGAGATCCTTGACACCTTCAAATCGACGCGGCTCAATCCGCTGTTCCTCTGCGAAGAGCTGGAAGAAGGCATCCGCAGAAATAACGATCTCGAAGCACTTGCAGCTTTTAACTGCTTTAGATAGGAGGCTCTGGCATGAGCGACATCAAGCAAGAGTTAGATAAAATCAGAGGACGTATTTCCGAACCAAGTTTTCTGAAAAACGAAGGCTTGAGCAACGAGGTTGGCATTCATGTGTTCTGCTATGATCCGGCAGACGAGTTAATCGTCAGAGACTTCGTTTCCCGGCTGAAAGCGGAGAGCGGAACGCCGTACCACATCAAGGAATGTGACCTCTACGAGATTTTCCTGAGGCTCTTGGAGGACAAGCGTGTTCTGAAATCCGTGGACGGGCTGGAAGAAAAGCGCGGAAAGGAATACCTTCTCAAGCAGCTTCAAAAGATCGCAACGCCGGAGGCACTTCTGGAATACATGAAGTATGAGCCGCATGAGTACGGTGATGTTCTCTTCCTGACCGGCGTGGGAAAAATCTTCCCGTTTATGCGCTCTCATAAAATGCTGGACAGTATGCAGCATCTCTTCGAGGACATCCCTATTGTGATGTTTTATCCGGGATCGTTCAACGGGCAAGACCTCGGATTGTTTGGGAAGTTTTTAGACGGACACTACTACCGGGCATTCAACCTTTTGTAATTGGAGGAAGGCAGCATGAAAATACAAAGTATGTTCCAAAAGGACATCGACCGTCCTATCAACGGCGTTGTTAAGGTCATGCAGGATGACCAGCAGAGCTTAAAGGATGAACTGAGTGAATACATCATCACGAAGGAACTGCGGCGTCATTTTGCCACATTCTTTGATAACTACGTCAAGGCGATTGATACCCCGACCGATAAGATCGGCGTCTGGATTTCCGGCTTCTTTGGCAGTGGTAAATCTCACTTTCTGAAAATGCTCTCCTACCTTCTCTCCAACAAAGAGGTGGACGGCAAACACGCCTTTGATTACTTTGCGGACAAGTTTGATGATCCGATGATGTATGCGACGGTGCAGAAATGTGTCCGCATTCCCACGGAGTCCATCCTGTTCAACATCGACATCGAGGGACCGATCAACAAGGACAAGACCGCCGTGCTGCGCGTCTTTGCGAAGGTGTTCTACAACCACTGCGGCTTCTATGGCGAAGACCTCAAGGTGGCGAAGCTGGAACGCTTCATTGACAAGCAGGGCAAGACGGAGGCTTTCCGCGCTGCTTTCAAGGAAGTCAACGGGGACGAGTGGGTCAACGCCCGCGATTCCGCCGCCTTCTTCGAGGATGATGTGGTTGAGGTTTTGCAGTCTGTTCTCGGCATGAGCGAGACGGCAGCCCGCAACTGGTTCAACGGCGAAGAGAACGCCGACATGAGCATCAAGCAGCTCGTCTCCGAGATCAAGGAGTATGTGGACAGTAAGGAAGGAAACTTCCGTCTCCTGTTCTGCGTGGATGAAGTCGGTCAGTACATCGGTGACGATGGCGATCTGATGATGAATCTGCAATCGCTGGTGGAAGAGATTGGTGACAAATGCCGGGGCAAGGTTTGGGTCATGGTCACGAGCCAGGAAGCGATTGATTCTGTCGTGAAAATCACCGGCAATGACTTCTCCAAGATTCAGGGGCGCTTCAACACCCGTCTGAGCCTTTCTTCCTCGTCTGTCGATGAGGTCATCAAAAAGCGTGTTCTGGCGAAGACAGAGGACGCAGATCACCTCCTGCAAATGGAGTATGAGAAAGAGGCTTCGGGCTTAAAGAGCCTGTTTGCCTTTGATAATCCGATCCTCGACATCAAGGGCTTTACCAGCGCGGCAGAGTTCAGCGCAACGTTCCCCTTTGTCCCGTATCAGTTCATCGTCATCCAGAAGGTTCTCGCAGAGATCCGCAAGCACGGAAACTCCGGCAAACACCTTTCGGGCGGCGAACGCTCCATGCTGTCCGGCTTCCAAGAGGCGGCGCAGAAAATTGAAAACAAGGATGAAAACGCTCTTGTGCCGTTCTATCAGTTCTATGACACGGTACATACCTTCTTGGAGAGCGCCATCCGCCGGGTCATCGACCGCTGCCAGAACGCGGCGGACGCGCACGACGGTTTGGAACAGCAGGACGTAAATGTCCTCAAGCTACTCTACCTCGTCCGTTATATTGAGGACGTCAAGGCGAATATCGAGAACATCGCTATCCTGATGATCGACGATATTCACACCGACAAGATCGCCCTCCGTGCATCCATCACGGCTTCTCTGGAACGCCTTCTGTCTCAGAACTACATCTCCCGCAATGGTGATACCTACGCTTTCCTGACGGACGAGGAACAGGATATTGCCATCGACATCAAGAATACGCCCGTTGACAGCGCACAGATCGTCCAGAGCATTTCTCAGACAGTCTACGGCGAAATCTATCCGGCAAAGAAATATAAATACGGCAAGTATGACTTTGCCTACGATCAGTACGTTGACGAGACGCTCAACGGCGCGTCCACTGGCGGAATGCGGCTTCGCATTGTCACCGTGGCAAGCGACCTCTACGGCGTTGGAGACCAGCGGCTTATCATGGACTCACAGGTCAACAACGAGGCAATCGTCGTTCTCTCGGCGGACACGCCCTACTTCGACGAGCTGGAACAGGCGATGAAGATCCGCAAGTATGTCAAGCAGCGGAATGTGTCGCAGATGCCGGAGAGCATCCAGCGGATTATCCGCGACCGCAATGACGAGGCGCGAAAGCTGGAAAGTCATGCCCGCAGCCTGATTGAAAAAGCCATCGTCGAGGGCAAGTTCTATGTTCACGGCGAAATCCTCGACCTGAAATACGGCTCTGCGAAGGACAAGCTGGATGAGGCGATGAAGAGCCTTGTTGAGAGCGTCTATTCCAAGCTCAACATGGTCAATCAGTTTGTGGACAGCGACGCTGATATTCTCGCTATCCTCAACGGCGCATACGAAGAAGTCGGCTTCACCGGACTGGGCGCGAACAACGAAGACGCGCTCAATGAGATCAGTCAGTGGTTGGAGCTGCAAAACCAGAAGATGCTCAAGACTTCGATGGGCGATGTGCAGCGCCGGTATCAGGCGATCCCCTACGGTTGGAAGGAGATCGACATTGCAGCCCTGATTGCCCGCCTGATTGTCCAGCAGAAAATCCAGATCAACTATGGCGGCGCAGTTGTTGGCAAGGAAGAGCGCCGTTTGGTGGACTTCCTGCGAAAGAAGACCGAGATCGACAAAGCCATCGTCGCGCGGCGCATTGCGCCCTCCGAAGAGCTGATCCGCAAGAGCGTCAACTTCCTGCGGGACTATCTGGGCGCGATGGACATTCCCTCCGACGAGGATGGGCTGATCCGCTTCGTGCTGAACACTTTTGAAACCAAGCAGAGCCACTATCAGAAGCTCCTTGACGAGTTCTACTCCAAAGAGCGTTACCCCGAAAAGGAAACCGTCACTGCTGCCCGCAACCTGATGAACGACGTTCTGAGCCAGCGCAAGGACAATGTTGCATTGCTCAAACGAATGGTGCAGCGGCAGGATGATCTTCTCGATTCCGCCGAGGATATGGAAGGCGTGGAGATGTTCTTCAAGGCGCAGCGGACGGTGTTCGACGATGCCAAGAAGCGGCTTGCCAGCATTCTCAAGGAAAGAGACTACTTCGCGGCGGATGCGGACACGTTGAACGTCATCAGCACGATGTCTACGATCCTTGCCATGCCGAAGCCCTATTTCCGCATCGGGGAGCTGCCGGAGCTTGTCCAGAAGGTCAAGACCGCCTATGACAGCTTGCTGGATATGAAGCGCGAGGAAGTTGCTGAGAACATCCGTCAGTGTATGCAGGATGTTCACCAGCTTGCCAGCGAAGCGCGGGACGCCGGGGCACTGCTCCATCAGGCGGACGATCATTTCGTGAACAAGCGTGAAGCGGCGAAAACCGCGACCTCTCTCACCGAACTGGATGCCATGATCACGCAGCTTCTCAACTATAAGGACACGATCTGCCGCCGCATGGAGGTCATGACTGCCTCCCGTCAGCAGGAAGCGCAGAAGCCCACGCCCGCAGCGACCGCAAAGCCCGGAACGCCCGCGCCGAAGCCCCCGAAGATCATGACCGTGCGCCGGTATGACCTCTGCTCAGTCAAGCGTCTGCAAAGCAAGGAAGACATTGATAAGTACGTCGAGGCGATCCGCGAAAAGCTCATGAAGACGCTCGAAAGCTGCGACGGCGTGCAGATCAACTAAAGGAGTATCAGAAGATGAACAAGAACGCAATTCAGAAGTTTGCGATCTGGGCGCGGAATGAGCTGATCGCGCAGGTTTCCCAGCGTGCCTATCAATATGGAATTGACGAGTCCGGCTTCGGTGACGCTTCTGCGGACACACTGAATGGGCGGCTACTGACGGCGGAGGAAAAGTCCCAGCGGCAGGAACTCATCAAGCAAATCAAGGAAAAGGGCTATCAACAGGTCATGGAAGAGGTTGCCTACACTTGGTTCAACCGCTTCATCGCCTTGCGCTTTATGGAGGTCAACAATTATCTGCCCTCCCATATCCGCGTGTTCTCAGACGCTTCCGGTGCATTCAAGCCGGAGATCCTGAACGATGTGCTGCACCTTGATCTGCCGGGACTGGACAGCGGCAAGGTGGCGGAGTACATCGAGAGCAACGACACCGAAGCCCTCTACCGCTATCTGCTGTTGACGCAGTGCAACGCCCTGAACAGTGCGCTTCCTGTCATGTTCGAACGGATGGGCGGCTATACGGAAATGCTGCTGCCCAACAACATTCTCCGTCAGGACAGCGTCCTTGGTCACATGGTTTCCGACATCCCCGAAGGAGACTGGCAGGATGCCGTCCAGATCATCGGCTGGCTGTATCAGTATTACAACACCGAGCTGAAAGACGATACCTTTGCCCAGCTCAAGAAGAATGTCAAGATCACGAAAGAGCGCATCCCCGCCGCAACGCAGCTTTTCACGCCGGACTGGATCGTCCGCTACATGGTGGAAAACTCCCTCGGCAGACTTTGGCTGGAAGGTCACCCCAACGCCGAACTGCACGACGGCTGGAAATACTATCTGGACGAAGCCAAGCAGGAGCCGGATGTGGAAGCGCAGCTTGCCAAGCTCCGGGAGGAATACAAGACCATCAAGCCGGAAGAGATCAAGGTCATCGACCCCTGCATGGGCAGCGGTCATATCCTTGTCTATGCCTTCGATGTGCTGATGCAGATTTATACCGCCGCCGGTTGGGATCAGCGCGAGGCGGCACAGAGCATCCTCAAGAACAACCTCTACGGTCTTGACATTGATGACCGCGCGGCGCAGCTTGCCTATTTTGCGGTTATGATGAAGGCGCGGCAGTATGACCGGCGTTTGCTCACGCGCGGCATTCAACCCAATATCTACTCCATCCGCGAGAGCAACGGCATTCAGGCAATGACCATCGAGTATTTCCATAAGAATGATCCGAAGCTGAAAGCCGATATTGAGCGCATCGTCACCGAAATGCGGGATGCCAAAGAGTACGGCTCTATCCTGAACATCACGCCCGTAGACTTTGCCGGACTATACGCCCGGTTTGACGAGATCCGCAACGACATCAACATGATGCAGATGTCGGCATTGGACGAACTGCTGCCGCTGGTTAGGTGCGCCGAGGTTCTGGCGCAGAAGTACGATGTGGTGGTGACAAATCCGCCGTATATGGGTGCGTCTGGTATGAACGCGCGACTTGCGGAGTATGTAAAGTCGAATTACCCGAACACAAAGAGTGATATGAGTACTGTTTTCATGGAGAAAACAGTGAAAATGTGCAAAAAAACAGGCTATATGAGCATGATTAACATTCCTGTTTGGATGTTCTTATCGAGCTATGAAAAGCTGCGTGAAAGCCTGATCGCACAGGACACTTTCGCAAATATGGTTCACTTCGGACGGGGCGTTTTTGGCTCAGATTTTGGAACAACAGCGTTTGTAATTGCAAAAAGTAATATCCACGGATATAAGGGAACATATTGTAGATTGTTTGAGAAGCAAGGTGCTGTTGATTCGGTTGAAACAAAAGAAAAGTGGTTTCTCGAAGGAAAAGGACGTTTTGTTGCTGACCAGTCCAACTTCTCCAAAATCCCCGGCTCGCCGGTGGCGTATTGGGTGAGCAGACAACTCCTTGCCATCTTTCGAAATTGTCCGTCACTTGAATCTTATGCGGCTCCAAAACAAGGGCTAATAACCGGTGATAATGATCGTTTTTTAAGATATTGGCACGAAGTTTCGCTGGCTAACACTGCCCTTGAAAGAAATTCTAAAATGAAGTGGAGACCAATAAACAAGGGTGGTGAGTTTAGAAGATGGTACGGGAATCAAGACTATGTTGTGAATTGGGAAAATGACGGAGCGGAAATTCTTAATTTCAAAGATAGTAAAGGGAAATTGAGGTCGCGTCCACAAAATTTGGTATACAATTTTAGAGCCAGTCTTAGTTGGTCTTTAGTTACCAGCGGAGGTTTTTCTGTAAGGTTTTTCCCTGATTATTTTATGTTTAATGTTGCTGGGATAAGTTGTTTTCCAAGCGAACACTTGAACTATATATTGGGTTTGCTAAACACAAAAATAACATCTAATATCACCCAAATGCTCAATCCCACAATAAACATGAACGCTGGTGATGTGGCTAAAATTCCCATCGTCATAAATAATGAGAAAGAAGCGCCTGTCGACTTTCTTGTTAAAGCTATGATTTCTTTGTCGAAGGCAGATTGGGATTCCTATGAAAACTCATGGGATTTCAAGCGTAATCCGCTGGTGTGAGGTGCGTTACGGAAGAGGGGCGTTAAATGAAAGTTTTTGTAGGCCGACGAGCCATCTATTCTGAAATAATATCTGATAGTCCAGCAGCAAAAGCATGGCGGGACGCAAGCAATAGATTTACTTATTCTCATTATACAAATCTAAATGCGCTACTTTCAATTTTGAGAAATAAGGAATTAAAGGCAACAAGAATTGATTTACTAGATGATAGGAATGAGGGCGAATATTTAAAGCCCTTAATGGAACACAATGATAGCTTGCCGTATATTGTTAGCCTAAACCACGAGGAAGATGAGAACATTTCGCTTTGGTATATGTATACCCGAGCAGAAACGGGCGTTAGAGTTAGTTTTACAGTGAAAAAACGGTCATATTCTTTTCGACAAGGACTGATAGATTTTGAGCGTAGCGTAAAAGCGTATCCAATTAGTGGTTCATTTGATGAGTATGCATTTTGCCCCAAAAGATTAGAGACACCTATAGGGATTTATACATCGATAAAGGATGTAGTATTCGATGATAAGGAAGTGACCGAGAACCCCGCTACAATGGGGGCTACGGCAACAAATGTAACTGCTCTGGCATCTACAAAATCTAAAGAATGGGCATTTTTAAACGAAAGTAGAATCGTAGCTGAGTTTCGTTCACTTGAATTATGTAGCGATAATAGCACAAAAGTGTTTGAAATTGAGAATTACCAATACCTTATGATTCCAATTCATTTTGATCAAATTGAGAATATACACATTACATTTGGTCCGTGGATGGGAGAAGAACTGAAAAAAGTTATCAGAGAGTATTTCTCTAAAATAGATGCCCCTATCACATTTGAAGATAGCAAATTTAGTGGAATTATCACGCGAAAATGAGCGGATTTCGTTGGTGTGAGGTGTGTGAAAATGGAGAACAGTGTTATTATCGAGTGCTCTTGCCAGCAGAGTGACTTCTGGACGATCCTTCTTTCAATTATTACAATAGCCGTTGCAATTTGGATCCCGTGGCGAATTGCGGAGAAGCAGAATAAAATAGCATTATTTGAAACACGGCTTAAGTGCTACAGGTGCCTTAACTCAATCATAAATTTCTGTACGTTTGTATCAGGGTTTACAACATTTGAGAACAATCCTGATCCCGAGGCAGAAGTACATAGCCCTATCGATGCTTGTAAAAACAAATATCTTGAAATTCACGATCTTCTTTCAAACGAAAAGGCAATGTCACAAATTCGTACCTCTACCTTTTGGAAAACTACATTTACAAGAGACTGCATCAACCATGACCGTGAAGCTATTTGTAGCGGAGCATTTTTAACAAAAGCAACTGCGTTTGATGCTGCGGAGAAAATCGGGAAAGCATTGCACGAATTTGTCGTTGCCCTGTTTGACTCAGGAAAACCGGAAGTTATCGCAGAAAAACGTGATGAATTTACCAAAAATAGTGCTGAAATTAACAACCTTATAGATGCTCTGAGGAAAGAACTTGAAATATAACAGTTAGAGTTTATCAGCCGGAGCGCGCGCAATACGAAGGAGAAACGCTATGCCATATTTAGAAACTGTCCAAGAGCTTTTGGAAGCCAAAGAGGGCGAACACGTCCAATTCAAGGAAGCAAAAAATCGCTTTGACTTTGGAGAGGCGGCGAAGTGCTGCTGCGCTTTGGCGAACAATGGCGGCGGCAAGCTGGTATTTGGCATCACGGACAAGAGACCCCGCAGCGTGGTCGGGAGCGCAGCTTTTGACCAGCCGGAGCGTACCCGCATGGGTCTGATTGAGAAATTGAAGGTCAATGTTGATTTTCAGCTCTTCAACTATGAAAGAAAGCGGGTTTTGGTCTTCGATGTGAAGAGCCGCCCAATCGGTTTGCCGGTACAATACGATGGCGTAGCGTGGATTTATGAGGGCGATACGCTCAAGCCCATGCCGGAGGATATGCGCCGCAGCATCTATGAAGAGACCGGCGGTGATTTCTCCGGGACGATCTGCGCTGGGGCAACGGTCGATGATTTGGACGAGACCGCCATTGAAAACTTCCGTGCCAAGTGGATCGAAAAGAGCGGAAAAAAGCAGCTTGCCACGCTGTCAAAGCAGCAGCTTCTCCATGACTGCGGCGCAATCACGGATGAAGGCGTGACGTATGCAGCCCTGATCCTGTTCGGCAAGAACGCGGCAATCATCAAGTATCTGCCGCAGGCTGAGATCATTTTTGAGTATCGTTCCTCCGAAGCGTCTGGTCCGGCAAATCAGAGAGAAGAGTTTAAGGTCGGCTTCTTCGCTTGCTATGACCGCGTGTGGGAGCTTGTCAATCTGCGAAACGACAAGCAGCACTATCAGGAAGGCTTTTTCGTATTTGACATTGCGACCTTCAATGAGCGCGTTGTCCGAGAAGCGATCCTGAACGCGGTGAGCCACAGAAACTATCAGTTTGGCGGCAGCATCTTTGTCCGCCAGTTCCGCGACAGATTGGTTGTCGAAAGCCCCGGAGGACTTCCCTTCGGCATCACGCTCGACAACATACTGGATCGCCAGCTCCCGCGCAACCGCCGTATTGCGGAGATCCTTTCTCTGTGCGGCATGGTGGAGCGTTCCGGTCAGGGCATGAACCTGATGTTTGAGCTGAGTGTGCAGGAGGCAAAGCCGCTTCCCGACTTCACGGGAACGGATGACTTCTTCGTCAGCGTTACACTGAATGGACTGATTCTCGACAAAGCAATGCTCTCCGTTCTCAACCGGATCAGCGAAAGAGGCGCGGAGCTGCTGTCCACCGAGGATTTCCTTGTGATTGATGCTCTGTACCACGAAAGACCGCTGAATGATAAGATGCAGTCTCGCTTGAACCGGCTGATCGAAATGGGCATTGTCGAGCATATCGGTCGCAAGAAGTATGTTCTTGCCAGAAGTCTCTATGCGGCAACAGGCAAAACCGGTGTGCATACAAGGCACGTCGGCTTGGATCGAGATACCAACAAGGAGCTGCTGCTAAAGCACATCCGACAGAACAACGAAGTTGGTACTCCGTTCAAAGAATTGCAGCAAGTTTTGCCAAGCCAGAGTCGCAGTCAAATACAAAAACTGTTGCGGGAATTGCGCACAGCCGGAAAAGTAATAAGTGTTGGAAATACAAGCGCTGCTCGATGGTATATTACAAAATAGTCCCGTGGAAATCTTGCTTATAACTTGCTTACGACTTGCTTACAACTTGCTTACAGCTTGCATCTCACTTGCGGGTAATTTTAAGTGTTGAACTGTTGGAGGGATAATTGATATGGGAAGACTGATTTCCGAGAAATATGCTGCTTGGCAAGCCGAGTGCGAAGAACGCTTCCAGCAGCTCAAAAAGAACGAAGAAGAACTCAACCGCATTTTCATTGACATTTACGGTTTGCAGGACGAATTGACGCCGGATGTGGCGGAGAAGGATATTACTGTACATCGCGTGTTTGACAGTAAGGACGATGTGCCGGAGTCTATGAAGGGCAGCAACTACGTCCGCACCATGCGCGACGAGATCGTCTCCCTCATTTCCTATGCCGTGGGATGTATGTTTGGACGCTACTCTCTGGACGTGGACGGGCTTGCCTATGCGGGCGGAGACTGGGATGCCAGCAAGTACAAGACCATCATCCCGGACAGCGACAACATCATCCCCATCTGCGATGACGAGTATTTTGACGATGACATTACCGGACGCTTCGTGGAGTTTGTCCGCAAGGTCTACGGCGATGATACGCTGGAAGAAAACCTCAAGTTTGTTGCCGACGCGCTCGGCGGCAAGGGTACGCCCCGCGAGGTGATCCGCACCTACTTCCTGAATGACTTCTATGCCGACCATCTGAAATCCTATCAGAAGCGTCCGATCTACTGGCTCTTTGACAGCGGCAAAAAGAACGGTTTCAAGGCGCTGTGCTATATGCACCGCTATCAGCGCGATCTTCTCGCCCGTCTGCGCACCGACTATGTGCATGAGCAGCAGGAGCGTTACCGCACCCAGCTTGCCCAGCTTGGTGATGCCATCGACCATGCCAGCGCATCCGAGCGCGTGAAGCTGACCAAACAGCAGAAAAAGTTCCAAGATCAAGCGACAGAGCTGCAAAAATACGAGGAAAAGGTTCACCACCTTGCCGACCAGAACATCGAGATCGACCTTGATGACGGCGTGAAACATAACTACGAACTGTTTGCTGATGTGTTGGCGAAGATAAAGTAAGACGGTTGAGCATGGTCAAGAGCGAATTAGAAATGCTGCAATCCTTCATTGATGAATTTTCCAGCGCACTTTCTACGTCTCCGCATGACGAGGAAAGCTTGTATGATTTGCTCAATCGAGCGAACGCATTATCAAAGTCAAGTAAAGGAGTAGTGGGAAAATGTTTGGGAGTGGAACACAGAAAAACGGTCTCCCTCTGATTATCGTCTGCGACGATAAGAATATGGTCTATGCCAACTATCTGATTCAGCTTATCGGTCAAAAGGATGATGCCGGAGACAGCATTGTCGGCGTTGAGGATGACAGTGTTTCTGCTGCAATTTACACGGTAAAAAACTACAAAGACAATCTGCCGCAGATCCCCTCCACACAGCACATCCTTTTTATTGGACAGACCAGTGCTGCCAAGGAACAGAGCAAAACAATTCCAGATATGTTCAATAAGCTGGGAATGCACTATGGTTGGCTTGGCAAGCGGGCTGTGTTGTATGTAGATGATACCACAAGCGATTGGATGAAGCTAAAGGATAGTAAAAAGCACTACAACGAGTTCCGGCAGTTCAGTAAGGAGCGCGGTATGACGCATCCTGATGCACTGGCTGAATACGCAAAGAAGCTCGGCGGTGGCTTCGTAAACATGATCATGCCGGTCGTTGTAGGTGCGCCTAAGATGTTGATTGACTATAATAAGACGGTAAATGCAGTCAAAGCGCAACAGTACAAAACGCTCGTCAAGGTTTTTTATGAGGATGGCTTGAGATCCTTTGTGGAGGGATAATTTATGGGTGCCTTTGAGGAAGGCTATGCCTTTTTTGAAAAACAAGCTGGTGTTCGGTATGCCGGATATGAAGGCGGCGTCTATGTCGATCAGGTTGACGTAGAAATTGCCAAACTCATCCACGATCTGAACGCATTTGAAGGCTTCAAGACAAAGCCGGATGCCCTCAAGGGAGATATTGCTGAGTTCTGGCACGCGAATACCTTTAATATCAATGCAACCGCCCGTGATACTGCAAACAGAGCTTTTGTAGATAGAAGCCATGACTTTGCCTCTGCTGATATAAGCAGCAACTTTGAAAAACTCTTCGGCTTGAAATACTATAAAACCGGGGCTGACAGCGCAAAGCAGCAAGCCAAAAGCGTTTTCGAGCGTTTCAACGAGTACAAATCAGCCGGAGGCAAAGACCCATTGAATGTGTTTCTTGAAAAGCGGGGTTTTACCGATGATTCTGTTCTCCATGACCCAATTTACAGCGGTCAGGTGCGTGTAATCCCAGCAGATCAGCTAAAAGAGGCTTGTGCTTGGCTGAGGCAAAAGATTGCAACTGAATCGACAATTCGTCCTGAGCAAATGGACCGGTACCAAGACACACTTAGAATGCTGTCAGACCGATTGAGGGATGATCAAGGCACAGAGTCCATTCCTCTGACCGAGGCGGACGCAAAGGCTTTGGCTGTACTGGCTGAAGAAGGCAACGTATCCGTCGAAAAATTGAAACTTCTCGGTGTCTCTGCAGATGAAGTGATTCACTTCGAGTATCTTGCCAAGCAAGCCTTCAAGTCAGGACTTACCGCTGCAACAATTTCTGTTGTTCTGAATGTTGCGCCGGAGATTTACAAGGCAATCGACCACCTGATTAAGAGCGGAGAGTTGGATGCGAAACAGTTTCAACGTATAGGCTTTGCCGCGCTCCAAGGCGGCGGTGAAGGGTTTGTCCGAGGCAACGTTTCTGCTGCAATTACTATTGCTTGCAAATCCGGTATGCTTGGGGATGCATTGAAAGGTATTTCACCCTCTATTGTTGGTATGGCAACAGTCCTTGCTATGGACACTATGAAGAATGCCTTCAAAGTTGCTGCGGGCAAGATGACGCGATCCGATCTGGCACAAGAGATGGTTAAGGAACTTATGATTTCTTCTGCTGCACTTGCAGGAGGAACGTTTGCTCAATCTTTCATTGGAATCCCAGTTGTGGGATTCATGATTGGCAGCTTCATCGGCTCTGCTATTGGGGCATTCGCCTATAACTGTGGTTATAGCGCAGTCATGAGTTTCTGTATTGATACAGGCTTTACGATGTTTGGACTTGTGAAGCAGGATTACACTTTGCCCGAAGACGTGCTTGAATACATAGGCATTGATGTTTTCCAGTATGAGAAGTTCTTTCCAAAGCAATTTCAAAAAGAAGGTTTCGCACCACTTAACTTCAACAGAAGAAAGTTTGAAGCGGATACGTTAGAAATACACATTTTACGCAGAGGCGTGATAGGCGTTTCTGAGATAGGCTATGTATAATATTCTTAGCCAAGAAAGGAATACACCGTTATGTCCACAGAATCCATCCAATTTACACTCAGAGAGCGTTTTGCAGCCCCCTTGCCGGAGTTCTATCGTCGTAGGATCGTCTTCTGGAAGGACGAGGATCGGGAGTTTGAGAAGGACGTTGACGAGCTGAACTTGGAAGGCGTCAAGATCATCAAGCTGACCGGCACGAACAATTTTGCCGTCAAGAAGCTGCTGCTTCACGATGACTTGGACAGCAACTATCTTATCTATTGCCCGATTACATACACCGGCGATGAAGATAACTGGCTGCAAGACATCGAATATTACAGCGAGACCTTCCGCGCAGATTTTATCTCCATGCAGATGGATGAGCTGAACATCGCGCCGTCTGCCGCTATGCGGAAGACGGTCAAGCTCTATGCAAGATTCTTCGACAGCAAGGAGCGTATCCAAAAGCTGCGTAAGATCGGTCGGGACTATCAGACGCCCCTCCAACTCCACATCGACATTATGGCGGTTCTCGCCGGTCTGAGCGAAGGCTCTGCGCAGGATGTCATCATCGCCGTCCTTGCCGCGGGTCTCGATAAGGAGACAAACAGCGTCTTGCAGAACATCCGCAAGTTTGGCAGCATCGAAGCCTTCTGGCAGCTTGCACGGAAGTACACCGGCTACATTGAGGAAGAAGACAAGCCCCTGGGCTATTTTGCAGCGCACGTTCTGCTGACCGCGCTTTCTCAGACAATGAACGCCTCCGTCCTGAAAGGCTTGGAGCGTTTTGTTTCCGAGACCAACAAGGCGTACTGTTACAGCATCGTCCATGAATGGCGTTCCCGCGAGGATAACGAGGACTTGTACGAACTGTGCCGCACCGTGGAGAATGAATTACAGCTCCCGACGCGCTTTGACAAATTTGAGCCGGAAACGCTGATTACAGGAGACGTCTTCCCGTGCATCAACGAAAGCATCCTGAAACAGCTCTTCGCGGAGATCAGCGACCATGTTGTGAAGGTCGATCTCATTAGGAAGGTCTGTGAAAACAGACGGACAGCCGGATGGTACAAGCGGTTTTCAAATTATTTTGACTGCCTCTTCTTCATCGGAAAGATGCAGACCTTCTATCAGGAACACGGCGGCGGATTCCATATCGTTGAGCCGAAGAAAATCTGGAACCTCTATACAAGCGACCTTTACCGCATGGATGCCTACTATCGCCACTTCCATTATGCCTTCGGCAACTCTCTCAAGAATGCAAATGACATTCTGGAAGACGGCTTGAAGCACTCGACGGAGTTCGTTGAGGCACTGTATCAGAACTGGTTCCTGCGGGAATTGACCGCTTGCTGGACAAACGCAGCGGCAGATGACCTTGCTACGCTTGGCTACATCTCAGAGATCGAGAAGCAGCGGGATTTCTATAAGAGATATGTCGCTCCCGCAAGCAGTAAGAACACCCGTGCGTTTGTGATCATCTCGGACGCGCTTCGCTATGAGGTCGCCTCCGAGCTTTCCGAACGCATTGTCCGCACCACAAAGGGAACTGCCGAGTTAGAGTCGATGCAGGCAATCTTCCCGTCCATCACGAAGTCTGGTATGGCAGCACTTCTCCCGGGAAAGAGCATTTCCGTGAACGACAGCATGGATGTCCTTGTTGACGGGAATCCCACCCGTTCCACCGTGGAGCGAAACGCGATCCTGAACTCGACGCCGAAAGCCAGCGTTGCCATTCAATACAACGATCTTCTGAACATGAAGAAGGATGAGCGGCGGGAGCTGGTAGCCGGAAAAGATGTAATCTACATCTACCACAACTCTATCGACGCCATCGGAGACAAAGCCCCTACGGAGTCCAAAGTCTTTGATGCCTGTGAGACGGCAATTCAGGAGCTTTCCGGTATCCTGCGTATTATTGTGAACGAACTGAGCGGAACAAATATTTTCATCACGGCGGATCACGGCTTCCTCTATACCTATAAGCCTCTGAATGAGAGCGACAAGATTGACCGGAAAGCCTTCTCTGGCAACGTGTATGAGCTTGGACGGCGTTATGCGCTGACCGCTCCTGACACAACTGCTGCCTTCCTGCTTCCCGTCAATCTGGAACGGGAACTGGACGGAACGCCCATCAAGGGCTATGCCCCGCAGGACACCATCCGCATGAAGGTTCAGGGCGGCGGTGAGAACTATGTCCACGGCGGTATCAGCTTGCAGGAGCTTGTCGTGCCTGTGATTGCCTTCAAGAACCTCCGCACGAGCAACAAGAATTACGTCGAGGTTAAAAACGCGGAGCTGAAACTTTTGAGCGAAAGCCGCAAGATTTCCAATCTGATTTTCTCGTTGGAGTTCCATCAGCGTCAGCCCGTGGGCGATAAAATCCAGCCCTGCACTTACTCCATCTACATGACGGACGATGAGGGCGTGGTGATCAGCGACCGGCAGACAGTCATTGCGGATAAGACCAGCGACAACGCGGCAGATCGCGTGTTCCGCGTCCGGTTCAATCTGAAAGCCGGAACGTATGATAAGAAGAAAGTCTACCGTCTGGTGATCGCAAACGAGATTGACGTGGAAGAGATCGAATTCCACATCGACATCGCGTTTGCGGACGATTTTGGCTTTGACCTGTGAGGTGGCAAGAATGGATGAGCAGATGAAGACCGGAGAAACCGGCGATAAAAACGCAGTGATCGACCAAAAACTACGGCAGTTCTTTGACGGAAAGATCGTTCGGAAAGACCTGACGAAGAAGATCAAGGAAGGCGCAAATGTGCCGGTCTACGTCCTTGAGTTTTTGCTTGGTCAGTATTGCAGTTCGGATGATCCCGAAGTCATTGAAACCGGTGTGGAGAATGTCAAGCGCATCTTGGCGGACAACTATGTCCGTCCGGACGAGGCGCAGAAGATCCTCTCCATGCTGCGTCAGCGCGGGATGCACACGGTCATTGACAAGATCACCGTCAATCTGAATATGAAAAAAGATACCTATGAGGCGGAGTTCTCTAACCTTGGTATCAAGAATATCCCAATTTCAGAGGACTATCCAGCAAAGTTTGACCGGTTGCTCTGCGGCGGTATCTGGTGTATTGTGCAGCTCGAATATGAGTTTCTGGAAGAAGAGAAAAATGCCTCTCCCATCCACATCCGCAAGCTGACGCCAATCCAGATGCCCCATGTGGACATTGAGGAATTGAAGGAAGGCAGAAAGAACTTCACCGAAGAAGAGTGGCTTGAGATCATGCTGCGCTCCTGCGGTTATGAGCCGGATAAGCTGAATGACCGCGAACGCTGGCTGCTGCTTGCCCGTATGCTGCCGCTTGTTGAGAACAACTTCAACCTCTGTGAGTTAGGTCCGCGAAGCACCGGAAAATCCCATATCTACAAAGAAATCTCCCCGAACAGCATCCTTGTTTCCGGCGGTCAGACTACCGTTGCCAATTTGTTTTACAACATGGGCAGAAAAACGGTCGGCTTGGTCGGCTTGTGGGACTGCGTGGCGTTTGACGAGGTTGCCGGTATCAACTTCAAGGACAAAGACGGCATCCAGATCATGAAGGACTATATGGCGTCCGGCTCCTTCGCTCGTGGAAAGGAAGAAAAAGCCGCGACCGCTTCTATGGTCTTTGTCGGAAATATCAATCAGAGCGTGGATGTGCTGCTGAAAACGTCCAGCCTTTTTGACCCATTCCCTCCCGAAATGGGAACGGACACGGCGTTCCTTGACCGTATGCACTGCTATATTCCCGGCTGGGAGATACCGAAGTTCCGTCCGGAGCACTTCACCAACGACTACGGCTTCATCACCGACTATCTGGCAGAGTTCATCCGTGAGCTTCGCAAGGAGCAGTACGGCGATGCGCTGGACAAGTATTTCCGCCTTGGCAAGAACCTCAATCAGCGTGACACCATTGCAGTCCGCAAGATGGTTGGTGGCATGATCAAGCTGCTTTATCCGGACGGGGAGTTCACGAAGGAACAGCTTGAAGAAATCCTCAAGTTTGCGCTTGAAATGCGCCGCCGCGTCAAGGAACAGCTCAAGAAACTGGGCGGCATGGAGTTCTACGATGTCAATTTTTCGTACATTGACAACGACACCTTTGAGGAACATTTTGTTTCCGTTCCCGAACAGGGCGGTGGAAAACTGATCCCCGAAGGAATGTGCAATCCCGGTCAGGTCTATACGGTTTCACAGGGAAAGAGCGGCATGATTGGCGTCTTCCGTCTGGAATCACAGATGCTTCCCGGCAGCGGAAAGTTTGAGCGGACGGGACTAAACTCTGATGGTAAGTGCAAGGAAGCGGCAAATACTGCCTTCAACTATCTGAAAGCAAACAGCAACCGCATCAGTGGTGCGATCAGCACCACAACGAAGGACTATATCATCAACTATCAGGATTTGCAGGGCATCGGTATGACCGAAAAACTTGCGCTTCCCACGCTGATCGCGCTCTGTTCGATTGCGCTTGGAAAGCCGACCCTTAGCAGTCTGGCGGTGCTGGGTGAGATCAGCATTGCAGGAACGATGCTCAAGGTGGACGAGCTTGCAAACGCGCTTCAGGTCTGCCTTGACAGTGGCGCAAAGAAGGTGCTGCTGCCGATCACATCGGCGGCTGATCTCGGACTTGTCCCAGCAGATTTGATTGGCTGCTTCAATCTGGTTTTCTATCAGAGCGCAGAGGACGCGGTATATAAGGCATTGGGCGTTGAGTAATTCCGATCAAAAGAGGTGAGAGCAATATGCGCTGTCCGTGGTGCGGAAGTCCGGTTATGATACGCGGGTCATCTTGGGAATGCGGCTGGTGCGGAGACTTTGGAAGTCTGCAAAGAACACCGGAAAAAAAGTCACAGAATACGGCACAGATCACGCTGACGCTTTCCATCGTCTATCATGTTGACCTACCCGAAACTTGGAGCGATCTGAAAAAGGCACTGAGGCAGATCGCGCCTAACGACACCTCGCTCTCGCAGCTACTCGGAAAAGTGCTGCTGCACCACATCTCGGTCGGAATCCAGAACGCGAGAGCTTTGCCGGACGAGAAAAAGGCAGAAGAACTGCGGACTTTCCTGACTACGACCACTGACCTGAATCTAGGCAAAAGCGCAGAGGAAATCATGCGCGATGCCAAGAAAGGCGTTCTGTTCCGCGAAGAAGCAGTCCTTTCCGAAACGGACTGCGGTGCGTTCTGGACAGAACTGCTCTCGACGCGCCCAGTGGAAGACTACTATAACCACATCGATCCAGACGGCTTGTTTGAGCTTCTCTCTGAATTATCCTCTGCCTATGCCTATTTCGGCGGGAAAAAGGATGAGGAAATGGGCGAAGCGCAGGACTATCAAAATGCGCTGGAAGAAGCCTATAACACCCATTGGCAGAACAAGGTGCTGCTGCACCCAGACGTGGAGCGCGCCAAACGTCTCTTGGCGCAGGGCAAGTTTCCGAATTACGAGGATATTTGCCGCGAGATTTTGTTGGTTGAATATCCGGAGGAAGTTTCGCATGAGACTGCCGAGGATTTCGATGAATTGTCGTGGAACCGCATTTTGGACGATGTGTTTGCAGACGACCCGGAAAAGGGCATGGAGATGTGGCGGCGGCTTCTGGACATCGCAGAGCCATCTCTGAAAACCAACGCCAAAACTGCCGAGAAACTGCTTCTGGACTGGGACTGGCTGGAGTCTCCAACGGACGATCAGGCGCTTCCGCTTTTGGTCGCGTTGGATGACGAGCGGTTTGTATCACAGCTTTTTGAAAGCGCGTACCTCGACAGATTGCAGTTCCATGTTCTGGAGATCTGTCGGGATTGTGGGGAGGAAACGCTGGCGCGGCATTGTATGGACCTTGCGCTGAAAAATTCCTGTCTGGAGGAGCAGTGGAGGAAACGGTATACACAGGTCCTTGCGGCTGCGCCTTCTTCAAAACGCACAAAGCCACCTGCCCGTGCACTTGCAAGACCGCCCGTCAGCACACAGAAAAAGCCGGCTGGCGAAAGCTATTATCAGTTCTGCAATGTGCAGTTCAAGGAGGATGGAGCGGCGTATGCCTATCTGACCGGGGGAATTTCGCTGAAAGCAGGCGATTTTGTAGTCGTTCCGATCGGCGATCATCAAGCAGAAAAGCTTGCTCGGGTGACAGAGGTGTTCGTTTGCAGCACACAGAATGCGCCATATCCGCCGGAGAAGGCGAAATTTGTGCTCCGCAAGTCTGAACGGACAGCCTTTCCGGAACGCACAAAGCCGCAGCATCCTGCTCCGAAGCAGGCAGCCGTGCCAGTACCGATTGAATCGAAGCGCACAGTTCCGCCTGTGCAGTCCGCACCGACCGCAAATCCGCAGAAGTCTGCGCCGACTGTACAATCGGCAATCACACCGCCGATCGTCAGCCAGACACCGACGGAGCCAGAAATAACCGAAAAGAAATCTACGCTGTCAAAGAAGCCGTTTCCGTTTGGGAAGCTCATCGCGGCAGTTCTGGCAGTAGCCGTGATTGCTGGTATCTCTATTTCCGTCTCAAACCGCAACAAGCAGAGAACAGCAGCTTACGAAGCCGCCCTTCAAGAGCTTTCAAATGGAAATTACACTTCTGCCGAGCAGGACTTCTCTGCGCTTTCCGGCTATCGGGACGCGGCGTCGCTGTCCATCTACTGCAAATACGCCGATATGTACAAAGACAGGACGGAATACGCGGGTGGGCAGGATGAGTTGGCAGACATCACGCTGCAATATGACACGAGCTTGCAGCAGGATGTTGATGCGCTGGAAACCCGCGTCAAGGGCTACAAGGCGGAGAAAGACGCCGTCGAGGAAGCCGAGCGTCAACGCATCGCTGCGGAGAATGCCGCGAAGCGGGAACAAAGCCTAAAAGATCAATATTCCGGAAAACTGCCCGTAGAAGGGATGCCGGTAAGTTGCCTGAAATACACGTCACTCGGCGAACCGGATAAGCGACTGAACTGCAAAAACTTTGAGAAGCTGGAACAAAATCAGAAGTATTTCAATGTCTACTGGTATGATGGCAACGGAGAAATGATCGCTGCCGGTATGTGCGCTCAGTGGAGAGATGACAGCGAGTTTATGCTGAAAACCTTCTCGCAGTATTACCCGTCAGGCAGCAATAAAGGACAGACCTTCCATTACGGCAACGGAGACAACAATTCTGGAAGCATCCGGGATGACTACGACAATCCAGAAGACCTTTGGGAAGATAACCAAGATTGGTATGAGGACGAAGATGAAGCATGGGATGAGTGGGAGAATGGATAATAAGTCTTGGATAGTCTTTTTAAGAAAACGGCGACAAACTGTTTGAAAACAATCTACAAAAGGAGGGCTTGTCTATGGTGAATGGAAAATCTGGTTGCGGTGCATATGATATCCTTAAAATACAGCGTACAATTTTGAAAATCCAAGAGATTATGAATGCTGATCCATTTTCAGCAAAAGAGGTCAGAGATGAAATTTGCGCTATAAACCTTGAGCACCCGGAAAATCTGGTCATCTATGGTCTCCTTTTTCCTCAAAATTCTTCGGGTACCCGCATCGTAGACGCGGACAAAGAATGCCTCATTCGCGATCTGCAATGGAAACAATACAATTTGAGTGCGAAATGCGTTGGAAAAAGTATTGATGAAATGCGAAAAGAACTGTGCGGCGAGGCAGAGCAATTTTAGACTCGCTATAGACAAAGAATACGCGGCCGACAGCTTGTCGACCGCGTAGTTTTATATTTTGGAGTCGCGGAGCCACTGCTGGAATTCCTCCAGCGAGATGATCTCGCGGTCGCATTTTTTCTTTTCTTCTCGGGCTTTCTCGCTCCACGCATAAAACTGCTCGTCGGTGATGCGGCCGGCTTTGATCCACGCGAAGCGCTTTTTATACTCCTTGCGGTACGCCTTGAAAATCGGGTCGTCGGTCTGTTTTTTCGTCCACTGCCGGAACGCGCCGATCTCGCGGCAGCGCTGCTCGCCGTACTTTACCGGGCGCTCGCAGTACTCCGCACTCACGCGCCCGGTCTGCGGGAACCAGCGGCCGCAGTTCTTGCAGCGGCGCACGGTCACGCCGCGCTCGACGCAGCTTCGCAGCGAATAGTCGATCATGTCCCGCACGGCGGACGAGTACAAAACAGGTGCGCAGCGGCCCGGTTCGACCGGTTCAAAACTCAGCGGGATCGGCTCAAATCGGAACAGCTCCGGATCTCTCGGCTGGTCGTGATAATAGTTTTTCGCCGCCTGTTTCTGCGGTTCACGCCCGGCGGAATCCACGTCCAGCACACATTCCAAAAACTTCTCGACCTGCTTCCTTGTCTCTGAAAACTGCTTTGCAAACTCCTTTAAGTCCAAAGCAATCGCCTGAATCTCCGCTTGATCGAAGCCATTAACGGAAATGCAGCCGAAGCAGCGCGTATATAAAAGGCGAAAGTAAATGTGCTTCTCAGCCAGCATACCCAACTCCACCATCGCGGCTGTATGCGCTCCGAGGTCACTGCTTTCGACGAAGTGTTCCCAATTCACGCTGATGCGTTCCAGCATCGGCGTGATTTCTTTTTCGTCCAGTTCCAGAAACGTCAGCAGACTTTCCAAAAACGGAAGTTCTAGCTGCTTGGACGGCAGCCCCTGCATTCCAAACGCATCGTTTTCAAAAAATTCTTTCTCACCGGAGAAATACATCTTTGCATACCACATGGCTGTCACCTCAAATATGGACTAATTGTAAATTATAAATGCAATAGTCTTGACAAACGAATTGGGCTATGTTACCTTAAAATCAGAAAGCTGTCTAAATTATTTTATCATAGTCTAGCATCACATAGACAGCTTGTCAACGAAAAGTTGCTTTGTACCTTGAAAATTTCACACCCATCTCCAAAGACGATACTCGCCGGAGAAGTATGCCGCGACGCTGCAAAAGCAGCCAGCGTACCGAGGCGAAGCCAACGCCGTGTGCGTCAACAAAAGGCCGCAGGGCAGGAACGGGTATGGAGCATGGTAACAGGAAAAGAAAAGACCGTCCGGCTGCTGCAACAGTCGGACGGAGCGCCGCGTTTCGGAAAACACGGACTGTAACTGTGTTCAGTCTAACAGAGGGACCTCCGAAACGCAAGTTTTTTCTCTGAAATTTCTAAAATCAGTTGGAGGTAAAAAAAGACTTTGAACACATCAAGCATCAAGAATTTTGACGAGCTGCCGCTGTTTCTAAACGCCCAGCTTGTTTCCCGCGCGCTGGGCGTTTCGCCGTCGAGCGCCTACGAACTTCTGCATGAGGACGGCTTTCCGTCGCTGCGGATCGGCAACCGCCTTGTCGTACCGAAGGAGCAGTTCCGTCTCTGGGTAGAACGGCAGACAGGAGGCGCACATGAAGAATAAATACTATACCTCGCGCGATCCAATCAAAAACTACTTTCCTCTGCCGAATGAGGTTTTCGCTCTCGGTCTCTCACCAGGCGCGTTGGCGGTCTACAGCTATCTGATGTACATTGAGGATCGGACGACATATCAGTGCCATGCAAGCTACAAAACGATTGGCAACGCCGTCAATATGAGCCCGAACACCGTGCGAAAATATGTGACCGAGCTGGTCGAGCGAGGGCTGATTCAGACAGAGCGCACGACGATCATCACGCAGGACGGACGCAAGCAGAACGGAAGCCTTCTGTACACGCTCCTGCCCATTCAGTTTTCCATCCAGCAGTTTTACGAGCAGAAGCTTGCAAAACTGGACGCGGAACGCGAGCAGGAACGCATCCGAAAGCGCTTGGAAGCATTCCAACAGACGCAGCAGGAAAACACCCGTCCGCCAGCGTGAGCCGCGTGTCGCGGCTGTGTCCGGTTTTCCGGGCACAGCCGGGCGCGTACCCGCCGGAAACCCAAAACCGGACGTTGCGCCGCCGTGCGGAAGCGTTGGCGGAAAATGCTCGTATTGGCAAGAACGGCAGTGGGAAAAGCCGCTTGCGGCAAATGCAGGAAAACGCTGAAAATGGTCAAAATCGAGGGATTTTGGACGCCGCGGCGAGAAAGCAGGATAAACAGATGGCGTCGGAACCGACGCTTTTCCTGGTCACAACAGCCCGCAGTGCGGACTGTATCAAGGGGTTGCGCAGGCGCTGCGATTGGCGCCTGTTTGGAGAAAAATAAGCGCGGCTGGCATCAAAAATCCCGCAAACGCAGACGGTTCAAGGGATTCTGGCGTGCCGCGCCGCAGATTGGAGGATTATGAGCAAGGAAGAAAACAGATTGAATTTTCGAATGTCGCCGGAGACGGCGGAGAAACTGGAGCATTGGTACCGGCAGGATGGCTGCCGCAGCAAGAATGAATTTCTGGAACGCGCCGTGAATTATTACGCGGACCATCTGGCGGCGGGAACAAGCACGATGCTCCCGCGGGCAGTCCAGTCGGCCATTGACGGAAGATTGCAGCTTTTGGAGCAGCGGCTCTCATCGCTGCTGTTCAAGCAGGCCGTGGAACTGGACATGGGGCTGAGCATACTGGCGGAGTGCGTAAATCTGGATGAATCGGTGCTGCGGAAGCAGCGGGCAAAGAGCGTCAATGACGTGAAGCGCACCAACGGTCAGCTCCGGCTGGAGCAGAAACTCCGCACACAGGAGCCGTTTGACGAATGGCCAGATTGATTGTCAAAAGTCCGTACTTCAAGGGCGGCGGCGCGAAACCGGCTGGCGGGTATCTGCGCTACATCGCCACGCGCGAACGAGTGGAGATCCTGCCGGACGACCGACCGCCGACGAAACGGCAGACGCAGTTCATCGAAAAGCTCACGAAGGATTTTCCGGATACGAAAACGCTCTTGGAATACGGAGATTACACGGCGCACCCGACAAAGTTCAACGCCTCGCAGTTTCTCACGCTGGCGATGGAGGAAAACTGGGGCAAAGTGCAGGAGATCGACGGCTATGCCAAGTACATCGCAACCCGACCTCGCGCGGAGCGGATGGGAGAACATGGGCTGTTCGGTGACGAGGATGCGGTCGACCTGAATGCGGCAATGGCAGAGGTGAACAGCTGCACCGGAAACATCTGGACGCACATCATTTCGCTTCGCCGCGAGGACGCGGAGCGGCTGGGGTTCGATCACGCGGACGCATGGCGGGCGCTGCTGCGGGCGCACCGGAATGACATCGCGGAGGCGATGCACATTCCGCCGGAGGACTTTTGTTGGTACGCAGCGTTCCACAATGAGGGCGGTCACCCGCACGTCCACATGATGGCGTGGTCGAAAACGCCAGGGCAGGCGTACCTGAACCGGGATGGGATTCGGAGAATCAAATCCGTCCTGACCAACCAGATCTTCCAGCAGGAGCTGCTGCACATCTACGAGGACAAGAGCCAATCCCGCGACGAGCTGGTGTGGGAAACACGGTCTGCTATGCTAGCGCTTGCGCAGAAGATGCAGAACTCTGCCTGTGAGCATCCGGAAGCGGAGCAAATGATCTGGGAGCTGGCGTTGGAACTTGGCAGCGTCAAGGGAAAAAAGTCCTACGGGTATCTGCCGAAGAATCTCAAGCAGAAAGTCGATACCATTGTCGATCAGATGGAGCTGCTGCCGAGCGTGTATGAATGCTACGGGCGCTGGTGGAAGCTGCAATGCAGGCTGAACGATTTCTACGCAGAAAAAGAGCGGCAGCGCCCGCCGCTCTCACAGCAGAAGGAATTCCGCCAGATCAAAAATGCGGTCCTTCAGGTTGCAGAACAGGTGCGGCAAAACAAGATCACATTCGAGGACGCAGGCGCAGAGCAGGATGCGGAGCAAAATGCAACCTACAGCATTCCGTATCCGACAAATGCGTGGTACGCAATGGCGATGGACGAAACCCTGCCGCTGGAGGATCGCGATGAAGCCGCAAAGCAGTTGGAGACGCTGGCGGACGGCGGCGACCGGTACGCACAGTATCTGACTGGGATTCTCTATCGTGATGGCGGGCTGCTGATTCCGGACATGGAAAAAGCCCAGCACTATCTGGGATTGGCTGCACGGCAAGATTATGCGGCAGCACAGTACGCACTGGGCGGGCTGCTCCTCTCAGATGATCCGGAAGTACAAAATCCAGCACAGGGATTCTACTGGTTGGAACGGGCTGTGCAGAACGGCAGCGGTTACGCTGCCTACCGGCTTGGCAAGGAATACATCAGCGGGAAGAACGCACCGAAAGAATCAGAACGCGCAGCAGAATATGTGCGCATGGCTGCCGAGCAGGGCAATCCCTACGCGCAGTACCTGCTGGGAAAACTCTATCTCAGCGGCGACGGCGTGCCGCAGGACAAGGATGCTGCCTACGACTGGTTTCAAAAAGCGCAGGCGCAGGGGCACAACTATGCAGGATTTTTCATGGATCGCATCGAGCGGCAGGAGCCGCCGAACGTGCTGCTCTCGGCGACTCGACTGCTCTACCATCTGGGAAAGATTTTTCAATCCAATGCGCCTGCGCCGCAAAGCAGCGGCATTCAGATCGACCGCAAGCGGCTTGCCAAGCTGCGCAGAATGCGCATGGCTGCCGGACACAAGGCGGACGATCACGAGCAGGAGCAGACGAGCAGCACCATGTCGATGGGCTGGTAATGCGGTTCAAAATCTGTGCTGCCATAGACAAAGAGAACACAAATGATAATTTTCTGATAACTCTCCACGCGGGAGGTTGCTATTGTATCTCCCGCGTGATAGTTGTTAGAGAAAAGCCATAAAAGAAAGGAGCTCTGCATATGGGAAAACGGCGGCCATCCGGGGATGGGATGGTCAGAAAACGCGACGATGGGCGCTGGGAAGGGCGCATCGTTGTGGGGCACAAGGCAAACGGCGACCCGATCTTCCGGCACGTCTACGCGAAAACGCAGAAAGCGCTGACGGAGAAGCTCCACCAGAGCATTGAATGCTATCAGGATGTGGAGCTGACCGAGGACAGCCGCATGACGCTGGGCGAGTGGCTGGACCGCTGGCTTGCGGAATACAAGGACGGCACGATCCGGCCGGGCACGCTGGAAGGCTACCGCAATTATATCGAAAACTACATCAAGCCGCAGCTCGGCGGCAAGCAGGTTTCGCTCATCACGACACAGGATGTGCAGCGGATGTACCGGCGGCTGAAATCCGGCGGGCGCGTGCGCGAGGACGCGGAGGGCAGCAAGCGTCTCTCCGATTCGACCGTGCGGCACATCCACACGATGCTGCACGGCGCGATGAAGGCTGCGGTGCAGGCGCACATCATTCCGAAAAATCCGACCGAGAACGCAACTGTGCCGAAATCCAACTACAAGCCAATGCAGGTGCTAAGCGAGCAGGAGCTGGACACGTTCCTGCAAGCAGTCCAGAAGGACGATATCTGGCGGGATTTCTTCTACACGGAGCTTATGACCGGCCTGCGGCGCGGCGAGATCTGCGCGCTCATGTGGCGCGACTTCGATGCGAAGGCCGGGACACTCGGAATCTCCCGGACGCTGCACAGCAAGGGGCAGGGCATCTACGCCCTCGGCGACACGAAAACGAGCCAGGGCAACCGCACGATCATTCTGCCGGAGAGCGTCGCGGCGCTGCTGCGGGCGCGGAAGAAAGCCTCCATCAGCCAATGGATTTTTCCACAGCCGACCAGCCCGGAACTGCCGATGAATCCGGGGACGGCATACCGGCGGCTCAAAACGCTGCTGGAGGAAGCGGGACTGCCGAGCATTCGCTTTCATGATCTTCGTCATACGTTCGCGACACACGCCCTCACCAGCGGCGTGGACGCGAAAACGCTGGCCGGGATTCTGGGACACACGAACGCCAGCTTCACGCTCGACACCTACACGCACGTCACGCCGGATATGCGCGAAGCCGCAGGCGGCATCGTCGGCGGCTTCATGGAGGACCTATTCGGAAAGGAGTTGAAGCCTTGGCAAAGAAGCGAAAAGCAGGCGATGGACTGATCCGTCAGCGTGCAGACGGACGCTGGGAGGGGCGGTACGTTGTCGGCTACGACGATCACGGCTACCCGAAAACAAAGGCCGTCTTCGGCAAGAGCAAGCGCGAGTGCACCGAAAAGCTGGCGGCGCTCAAAGCGCAGCTCGGCGGCATTCCGTCGGACAAGCTGCGGCCGGAGATGCGTTTTGCCGACTGGCTAGATTACTGGTACGAAACGCACTGCAAGCCGAATATCCGCACCTCGACGCAGTCCGGCTATGAAGACCGCATCCGCCTGCACATCAAGCCGGAGCTGGGCGAAATTCCGCTGAACAGGCTGACGCAGAACGACCTACAGCAGTTTTACGCGCGGCTGAAAAAGAGCGGCCGCAAAACGCGCACGGAGTGCTACGGCGAGGGGCTGTCTGACCGCATGGTGCGGATGTGTCACGCGACCTGCCGCTCGGCGCTGCAGCGGGCTGTGCAGGATGGACTTATCCGCACCAATCCCGCCGAGGGCTGCAAGCTGCCGCCCAAAAAGGCACGCGAGATGCAGGTTCTGGCGCGGGATGAGTTGCAGCGATTTCTCATTCAGGCGCAAGCCGAGGGGTACTATGAGCTGTTTCTGCTGGATTTGGCAACGGGTCTGCGGCGCGGGGAACTGCTGGCGCTGCAATGGAATGACCTCGATTTTGAAACGGGCATCCTCACGATCAGCAAACAGGTCAGTCTGGTTCGCGGCAAGATCGTGATGAGCGTGCCGAAGACGAAAAGCTCCATCCGCAAGCTGGTGCTGCCGCCCGCCGTCGTGCAGGTGTTGAAAGAATACCGCGAAAGCGTCCACTCCCGCTGGATGTTCCCGTCGCCGGTGCTGGAGGATCTGCCGCTCAACCCCGGTTCGGTCTACGACCGATTGCAGCTGATCTTGGAGCACGCAAACTGCAAACAGGTGCGTTTTCACGACCTCAGACACACATTCGCAACGTTGGCGCTGCAAAATGGGATGGACGTGAAAACGCTCTCCGCCATGCTGGGGCATGTGTCGGCGGCCACGACGCTGGACATTTACACGCACTCGACCTCTGATATGCAGCACGCCGCCGCGCGGAAGATCGACTGCGGCATCGGCAAGGCTGAAATTCAGGACGAGCCTGCGCCGCAGGCGAATACGCCCGCCATCGTTGACTTTCAGCCTTACATGGGCAAGGTCCGCAAGCCCGGCACGGGCTGCATCAGCCAGATCAGCGACCACCTGTTTGAAGGCCGCTACTCCCCGACATGGATCGACGGCAAAAAGCACGCGCGGAATGTGTATGCGCACACGCGCGAGGAATGTGAGGAGAAGCTGAAGGTGCTGATCGCGGAGATGAAAGCGGAGCTGGCGGAGTTGAAGCGGCAGAAAGCGGACAGTCGTTGATCGAATGAACGGAACGCAGCCGTCCGGAATGCTCCGGATGGCTGCAATTGTGTTTTGGCCGCGATTTTGCTATAATAAAATAAATCGGGAGTTAGCGAGGCACATATTAATGAATATTAAAACAGACAGAATGATCATTCGTGATTTTACTATGAATGATATAAACGATATGCAGGATATTTTGGGCGATGCTGAAACAATGAAAAACTGCGAGCCCGCATATACGATTGAGAAAACGGCTGATTTTTTGCAAAAATTCTGCATAGAAAAAAAGGGGGCTGTTGCTGCGATACGCAAAGACACCGCCAAAGTGATTGGATATATTCTCTTCAACGAGTTCAATGACGGCGTATATGAAATCGGATGGTTTTTCAACAGGGCTTTCTGGAGACAGGGGTTCGCTTATGAATCCTGCAAAGCAGTCATTGACTATGCTTTTGATAAGATGAATGCACATAAAGTGTTTGCCGAAACAATCGACGGAATGAAATCCGTTAATCTTATGAAAAAGCTGGGGATGAAAGCGGAAGGAATTCAAAGAAGCCAAACGAAAGACAGCGCTGGAAACTGGGCGGATGTATACTTTTATGGACTCCTTTCAGAAGATAGACAGTAACGCAAATTCCAGTTTGCCGAATCCGCAGCGCAAATCCTGCGCCGCGATAATCAAAGAATAGCGTTTCGCGAAACTCAAACAATTTACATAGGAAACCCGCTGAAATCTTATGATTTCAGCGGG
>OKTL01000147.1_pt1 | contig 47445 bp, 72 predicted proteins | sample 1606211 | NCBI WGS metagenome assembly OKTL01 (sample SAMEA3879538, study PRJEB24766) | human gut metagenome | biome: human-associated habitat; feature: feces | place: USA | collected 1985/1987 | reverse complement strand
TGCTGCCGGTCAGGCAGAACAAAAACACCCCCGAAAATCGGGGGTGTTATTCAAACTCCAAAACGCTGTTTTATATAATTATTGATTTCTGCACGCATTTTTTCATTAAGTTCAACATCGTTATGAAAGCGTTGCAAAGTATCAAACATTTTGTCAACCAGATTAAGCTTGCGGCAAAAGAGTATGGAAGTGCGGTAGTTGATATCATAAAGCCATCCGATATAACTCAGCATGTAATCGGCTTGAGTTTTAATTTTATTGCACGTAATCGGCATATGTTTCCAAAAGTCTTCCAACAACCCGGGAGAAATCTGCAGCCGTTTATCTTCAACCTGCTCCGGCGTCGGTACAAACAAAGGAATCAGCATTTTTTCGTCATTCATAATCAGGTTGAAGTTGGCAATTTTATCAGCATCGCGAATCGTAAAAATTATTTTTTCAACTTGTTCCTTTACCGTACGATCCTCAATATTCTGATATTCGGAATCGGTATAAAAGTCTTCAATCAGATGACCGTGATGCTTGATCGGCAAAGTAATCAGGATATTGTCGTATTCCGGGATCCGCCGGAGTTTTTCACACCCCATGAGACTATGATCGCCGGGTTGCCGGTTACCGAGAAAAAGTTTGCGGATTTCGTCAAAACGGGCAATGTCATGCAATAAAACCGCTGTTTTAACGGTGTTGATAAATTCTTGCGGCCGATTGTCAAACCATGGTTCATGCCTGATAATATAGTTCCCAGCCCCCAGGACCTGCAGCGAATGACGAATTTTTTCATCGGCATATTTGGCATAATAAGGCGAATTTTTCACAACCGGATAATTTTTACAATATTCTTCCCATAATAAGTTTTTTGCTTTTTTCAACATAGCCGGTGCTCCTGATTATTTTTTTCGATTGTAAGACATTTCGGTTATTTTTCGGTTAAACATGAAAAAAGTTCTTGCCAAAAGAACAGAATTCGAACATTGTAGTTTTCATCGGATAAGTTTCAACGACGGTTTGCAATCAACCGCAAATTGTCGGATATTAAAAAACAACAGAAACAATAAACAGGAAAGTATGCAATATGGAAAAAGATAAAGCGCTTGATGCTGCCCTGACCCAGATTGAAAGAACCTTCGGTAAAGGTTCGATCATGCGGCTCGGACAAAATACCAACATTGATATCGAAGCCATTTCCACCGGTTCGCTCGGAACCGACATCGCTTTGGGAATCGGCGGCCTGCCCAAGGGGCGGATTATCGAAATCTACGGACCGGAAAGTTCCGGTAAAACCACTTTTGCTTTAAGTGTGGTCGCTCAGGCACAGAAAAAAGGCGGCATCTGTGCATTTGTCGACGCCGAACATGCTCTTGACCCGTCTTATGCAAAAAAAATCGGCGTGGACATCGAAAATTTGCTGGTATCACAACCGGACTCGGGTGAACAGGCTCTTGAAATTGCTGATACGCTGGTCCGTTCCGGCGCCATTGACGTTCTGGTCGTCGACTCTGTTGCCGCCCTGGTTCCGAAGGCTGAACTGGAAGGCGAAATGGGAGATTCCCACATGGGCTTACAGGCTCGCTTAATGAGTCAGGCGCTGCGCAAACTCACATCCACGGTTTCGCGCTCCAACACACTGATTATTTTTATTAACCAAATCCGTATGAAAATCGGTGTCATGTTCGGCAGTCCCGAAACCACGACCGGCGGCAACGCCCTCAAATTTTACGCCTCGGTCCGTTTGGATATCCGCCGCGTCGGCGCCATTAAGGACAAAGACGAAGTGATCGGCAGCCAAACCAGAGTGAAAATCGTCAAAAACAAAGTTGCACCTCCGTTCAAGACGGTTGACTTTGACATTATGTACGGCGAAGGCATTTCAAAAACCGGCGAGCTGATTGATCTGGGCGTCAAGGCCGGACTGGTTGAGAAATCGGGCGCATGGTTCTCCTACAAAGGCGAAAAACTCGGCCAGGGCCGCGAAAACGCCAAAATCTTTCTGCGCGATCATCCGGAAATCGCCGATGAAATCGAAAATAAGATTCGGGCCGATGCCGGACATCTGACAGTGGAAATGATGGGAGACGACGAAGGCGAAGAAGCCAGCGACAACTAATTCTCCTATTTGCCCTATTGCCAAACAACACCCCGGAAAATCCGGGGTGTTGTTAGTTAGGCTGTATCTTTTTTTCAACCGCCGGCAATTGCGGCAAAGATACAAAAAATCAGCGGATTTTCTTCTCAAACGGTTGACAACAATGTCAAAAGTTGTATTTCTGCTACGGTTTAAAATCAGGAGAAAAAGAAAGAAGACTCGTTATGCAGACTATCTGGAAGAATTTTAAAAAATATTACGGCAAAAAATTTGCTCCCAAAATTTACGAAGTACTAAAATCAGGATATGATCTCGAAAAATTTCGCCGCGACTGTATTTCCGGGATAACCGTCGCCGTTATTTCGATTCCGCTGGCAATGGCTCTGGCCATCGCTTCCGGCGTAACGCCGGCACAGGGACTGTACACAGCCATCGTTGCCGGTTTTTTCATCGCCCTGCTCGGCGGAAGCCGCTATCAGATCGGCGGCCCGACCGGCGCATTTGTCGTTGTCATCTTCAATGTGATGCAAAACTACGGCTATAACGGCCTTGCGGCAACTATGCTGATTGCCGGCGTGGTTCTGGTCATCAGCGGCTATCTGCGTCTGGGGTCTTATATTAAATATATCCCCTACCCGGTTGTCGTCGGTTTCACGGCCGGAATCGGACTGCTGCTGATTTCTACCCAAATCAAAGACCTGCTGGGCTTGAAGATTGACAACGTGCCGGCAGAGTTCTTGCCCAAATGGGAAAGCTATTTTGCCAACCTCAATACTTTCAGCAGCATTTCGCTGACAATTTCCGTGCTGTCGCTGACAACTATTTTGTATATGCAAATAAAAAAGCCGAAGTTGCCGGCTTATCTGATTTGCGTGGCCGGAGCAACTTTACTGGTGGCCGTTGCCGGACTGAACATTGACACCATCGGTAACAAATTCGGCGGTATTCCTCATTTTCTGCCGGCACCGCATATGCCTGACTTTTCGGTTGCCTTATTATTAAAAGTTTTGCCCAGTGGTTTGACAATCGCTTTTCTGGCCGGTGTGGAATCTTTGCTCAGTGCAACCGTGGTCGACGGTATGAGCGGGGACAACCACAATTCCAACGCCGAACTGATCGGCGAAGGCGTTGCTAACATTTTCAGCATGTTTTTCGGCGGTGTTCCGGCAACCGGCGCTATCGCCCGCACGGCTGCCAACTTTAAGTCCAAAGCCTATTCCCCGGTCTCCGGAATTATGCAGTCTGTCTTTTTGCTGTTGTTCATGTTGTTGCTTTCGCCAACGGTTAAATATATCCCGCTGGCCTGTTTATCGGTCATTCTAATACTGATCGGCTGGAATATGATGGGCCTGCAGAAAATATTCCGGTTGTTGCAAGGACCGCGCGGTGACCGTTATACTCTGATCGTGACTTTGCTGTTAACGGTTCTGGTCGATCTCAATACCGCTATCAGTGTCGGCTTTATTATGGCCAGCATTATCTTTATGCATCGCATGAGTCGGGAGATTGAAATAGAAACCGACGAACAGGTTTTGGAAGAAGACGGCGGCGGCCGCGATCTGACGCAGGTTCTGCATGAAAAAGGGGTTATGTCGCTACGGCTGTCGGGACCATTGTTTTTCGGCGGTGCTTCTCAGGTATCGCATTTCTTTCGTAAAATCAACGAAGCGCCTAAGGTTTTGATTTTGCGCATGGGTTATGTTCCGGTGGTTGATGCAACCGGCGCCAACATTATTATCGAATTTATCAAAAAGATAAAGAAATACGATACCAAAATCATTCTTTCCAACGTCAAAAAGCAGCCCCGGCGCGTTTTGCATAATGCGTTTCTTAAAGAAGGACTTGACTTTCACACCATTTCCACCGCTTCAACTTTTCAGAACGCGCTGAAAATGACCCGTCGCTATTTGAAAGCCAAAGAAGAAAAGCAACAATCAGAAAGCAAAAAATAAAACTCTATTGCCTGCCCGATGATAATTCATCGGGCAGGCAATTTTTATTGCAGCAGGCAATCGGTTGGTTAACTTTTGACAGTCAAAGAAAAAGCTTGCATTATAAAAAAACACCTCTATAGTGCCTTTCAGGTATGCTTTATAGCTCTTCTTTATTTCTTCAGTCGGATTTGGTGCAAGAGTTACTGCAAACAAAGCGTTGCAGCAGGATACTTATGCGGAATTTCCCGCTCCATTCAGACTTTTAGAAAGAAGGATTTTCATACGATGAACAATTTTAATGACTTGGGTTTGCCTGAGCAGATTTTAGGCGCCCTTAACAAAATTAACTTTACTTGCCCTACTCCGATTCAGGAAAAGGCCATTCCGGCGGCTCTGGCCGGACATGATATTCTCGGTTCGGCGCAAACCGGTACCGGCAAAACAGCAGCTTTCGCAATTCCGATGATTTGTCACTTGATGAAAAACGAAGCTTCGTCGGCGCTTATTTTGCTGCCGACCAGAGAACTGGCTCAACAAGTGGAAGAAGCTGCTCACAAAATGACCGGCAGCATCAGTAATATCAAAACCGTTTTGTTGATCGGCGGCGAACCGATCGGCAAGCAGCTGCAACAACTGCGCCGCAATCCCCGGATCATTGTCGGAACACCGGGACGCGTAAACGACCATTTGAAACGCGGCAGTCTTGATCTCGGATTTGCCGATTTTCTGGTATTGGACGAAACTGACCGTATGCTTGATATGGGATTTGGCATTCAGTTGGATCAAATCATGAAGTTTGTCCCCAAACAACGCCAGACTCTGATGTTTTCGGCAACTCTGCCCAAGGAGATCATTCGTCTTTCGCAAAAATACCTCAACCATCCGCAACGGATTGCCATCGGCTCCACCACTCAGGTTGCCGCCAACATCCGTCAGGAAATCATAAAAACCGACGACGCCAAAAAATATGGCGAATTGATGCAGCAGCTGCAAAACCGTGAAGGCGCCATCCTCATCTTTGTTAAAACCAAATATTCCGCCGACCGTCTGGCTAAAAAACTAACGACCGAAAATCAGCCTGCTCTTTCCATTCACGGCGATTTGCCGCAACGCCGCCGCGAAAGAGTAATCAGCGACTTCAAAAACCGCAAAAACCGGATTTTGGTTGCCACCGACATTGCAGCCCGCGGCTTGGATATCGCTCATATTGAACATGTGGTCAATTATGACCTTCCGCAATGTCCCGAAGATTATATCCATCGGATCGGCCGCACCGCACGTGCTGGTGCCTCGGGTTGCGCGGTAAACTTATTGACACCGCGCGACAACAAACAATGGAAAGAAATTTATAAATTAATTAACCCGGCCAACCAGAACAATGCTGACGAATTATGGTCTGACTCTGTTCAAGAAGCCACATCTTCGACCCCGCGTTCCAAAGCCAAAACATCAAAGGCCAACCCGTTTAAGCCTTTTGCCCCGGATAAGAAAGCCAAGACCCGCAGCAAGTTTAACAAAAATGCCCGCAGTTTTGCCGACCGTCTGGCAGAACCCTTAAAAATGGCACAACCGCGTCGTCGTTTTCATAACAAAAAAGCGGCATAGAAACATCTGACGATAAGCCCCTTTGATCGGCGAAGAGGCTTGTCGTGAGATAGATATCTCCTTGTGAACCAAGGCTTCTATTAAGGATGCGAACCTAACGGTTTGACCACGCTCAAAGGCACGGAACGGTGTTGTTCCAACACCTCAGTATTCTGTCTCGAGTAAACTCGGGGTTTTCTGTAAGGCATGTAATAAAAAAGCCCGGCATCAAAGATGCCGAGCCGGTTGTGACTGAAAACTTTTATTCATCGTCATCATCGTCTACCAACTTATAAAATTCGTGGATCACGCGTCCAATGTTTATGACAGCGAGAACTGCAAAAAGTAAAAGTGAGAACAGAAATCCGTAAATCCACATTGCATAACATACGAATACAATGAAGACAACAGACGGGATAACGCGGCAGACAAAACCGTTCCACCAGAACTTCCCCATCTTCAGGTTGTTCTGTGCGTCGCAGAACTGTCCTTCCGTCTTGTCCATTCCTAAAGCATAGATAACGATCCAGAGGAAGGAAAAAATCTGCACACAGATAACGTTAGGGAAGCAAGCACATGCGGTAAAGTATCCGACCGTCAGCACCAAAGCGATAATAAAATTTTTCATCTTTGTATATTTTTGGGATTAATAATTCGTAATTAATTTCAATTAAAGTTATTATAAGATTTTTTCTTTTTTTTGTCAAGTTTGAAAAATTCTTAATTTTTGTCTTTACAAAGAAATACTTTCCGATTTCCGGCAGTCGTTATCTGTCGCTACAAACACCGGCTTTGACAAAAATTTTATATTTGTTGATTTTACCAAATTAAAAAGCAAAATTATAAAGATAATAAAAGGCCAACACTTTTCAAGGGTATGCGAGGCTTAAAAATTAATTTCAAAATTGATAAAAAGTTATTGACTGATCGGAAAAGTTAAGATAAATATTACCCCGTAAGCTGCTGATGGAGAGTTGGCAGAGTGGTAATGCAGCGGATTGCTAATCCGTCATCGTGAATAACGATGCACAGGTTCGAGTCCTGTACTCTCCGCCACTTTGAGGGGTTTTACCCCTCTTTTTTATTCTGACTTTTTAACGCAAATTCCATGCAAACAGAATCAAATGGTTAGCAAGCCTAGTCAGAATGAAAATCACCGAACAGGATAAAAACAAACACCGAGTCGGATTGTGCTTTTTGTCTATGATCTAGCTGAATTACACACTTCCAATTCCTGCCGCAATTTGTCAATCCGCCCGATCCATTCCCAAGTGTTCGGAAATTCCGAATAGTTGGCGTTTTCCAGTTCGGCCGCTACCTTTTCACCGGCTACAGGATAAACCGGACAACCCGAACTATAATCGACCGGCGTGCATGAGCTTAAGCAAATCATCGCGGCCGGCATTAGGTTTAGCATGAATCTTCGCCTTTTTCTTTTCAACATAACGAATCACCTCAACTTGTTTCTCAATTACCTGAACTTTGGCCCGACTCTCACCCACTTTCTGTCCCACCTCGTAAAAGGCGAAACAAAGGGCAGCCACCATTAGCATGGTTACCCCCCAGCGTATGAACAAATTTACCATTAATCTATATCTTTGAAAAAAAGATGATTGCCGCACTCAAAACACGGTTCTTTGCCGTCTGCCCACTTTGTCCGCAACAATACTGCATAAGTACAATAATGCGTTGCCCCATTGGTGATATCCGCCTTCTTCGCTTCTTTGATAACATCAAAATATTTTGAATAAGCCGAATACGGCAAGTTTGCCAAAAGCTGACTGTTCGGATCAGATCTATTCCAGCAGGAAAACTGCAGCGGTTTTAAGCAAACCCCGGCCGCCGTCTTCGCCGAAAACCATTTTTTCGAACGCAAACGGTTAAAAATAACGCAGGCAACAGCTGTCTGCCCCTGCCTGCTCTCTCCTCTGGCCTCCCCGTAAACGGTTTTGGCCATAATTTCAAAATCATAGTCTGTCATCTTTTTATCCTTTCCTTGATGTCTTCAATTACTTTCACCGGATCTGTTTCGAAATGTTTGAAAATTTTAAACAATCCGTTAAACAAACAGATTCCAAAGGCTCCTACCGACAATACTATGGTATATTTCATCATAGGATCTGTGAGATAATGTTCAGCCAAACAGGCTGCTGGGATTCCAGTAATAAAAGAAGCTACAAGAGCCTTCAAATATTCCCAAAACCCGCTCAATCCTTTTAACCAACTCGACAATATACTCACAATAAAGATAGCCGGTGATATATCTACCACCAAATCGACAAATTCTTTTTTCATTAACCGCTCTCTTTTTTAAAGTTGACTCTTTTCTAATATTCCCCTACTCATAAATTGTGCCGCGTGCACAAAGAGAGCAGTTATAATTGACCGTCTGATTAATCTCTGATAAAATTGGTTGATCGTTAACCCAGAATTGCCACTAGTTATAATTGACCGTCTGATTAATCTCTGATAAAATCCTTCCGGTTCGCAGAATAAGGTTTTGTTCGTTATAATTGACCGTCTGATTAATCTCTGATAAAATAGCGATACTTCATTTTGAAGTGTCTCATTGGTTATAATTGACCGTCTGATTAATCTCTGATAAAATTCTTTATTAAGTAAAGCCTTGAAATGAAACACATTTCAAGGCTTTACTTGAGAATAAAATCATTTAATAGATCCGTTAAAACAGCAACAATTGCCCTTTTTTTTCGCGAATATCTTCCTCATTTTCTTCACAATTCTTCCCAAGATAATTTTCAGCCACTAAATACTGCTTATCTGTAATATACAAAAAAGATATTGAGGAATTGTTTGGAATAAACTTGGACAATTTCCGCGTCACCATCTGCCCAACGTTTAAGCTCTTTACCGGTTTGATATAAACCGAGAATTGTTTCATCACAAAACCTTCATCCAACAGCAAATTACGAAAACGGGTCGCTTGCCGCATTTCGGTTTTGATCCGTACTAGTATATCAAACTACAGATAATCCACATCATCGACCAACCGGTTAGAGTTTTCGTTTTTCCTTCCATTTTCTTTTATAATCATCAAACCAACGTTTCAGACGTGTTTTTAAGGTAAATCCATAATGGGAGTACATCTGATTAAAAACAGTTTCATTCCCTTTCCAATTATCTGCCGGATCTGGATTTGTTCCCCACTCCATCTCGACCATATCCAACTGCGGAGAACGGCGGATATACTCAAACCCTTTTTTACCCCGAACTAGATGAACGTAAAGAATTTTTATCTTTTTATTTGGATAAAGTCTAAAAAGTTCAGCACGCATCCTCAGTAACTCGGCCATTTCTAGATTATCTTCGCGACAATGGACAAAAAGAATTCTACGGGAACTTTTAATTTTATTCAATAATCTTTCAATACGTCGATCGTATTTTGCATGTACTTCTTTAAAATCTATCGCTGGATCTTCATGGATAAAATCATGAACAAATTTTATCCTATTAGGCATTTCGAATATGGAACTTTTTCCCTGTTTACGCAAGAACTTAAGTTGATCTAGCTGTAGAAAATCCTCGAAATCATTTGCCAGAAAGCCCACAACTAATTCCAGGTTGACCCAGTTCAACCAATCAAACGGTAATGACTCCATTTGTAGCTGTGCTTTTCGCAGATGATAACTTGTAGCGCAAAAGGTTCCTGCGGGGATAAAAAGGTCAAATTTCTCCATTAATTCACCTAATTTTTAGTATGTCAGTTTTTTCTATTATTCATACCTTATAAAAGCGCCAAATGTCAATCTTGCTGAGCACTCCATTCTTCAAAAGTTTTAACTTCCAGTTCCGGAAATTCTTCTGCTTTCGGAATATCGCGCAAATATTTCCGATATTGCCGGTATTGTTCCCGTTCTTCATCGGTTAGGGGGTAATCCTCCAGCATCATTTTATCGGTACTAAGCAGCAATATATCGCGTTTCAGCCGCATTTCGGCTTTTTTATCCTCTATCGGCTTATCGATAATTGCCCCGTTTCGGATAATCTTTCGGCCTTCGTCCAAGTCTTTTTTCAACTCAGCGGTTATGAGCGTATCGCGCTGACGCTCGCCAAGGTAATCAATTGTAAAAAGACCACGTTCGGTATTGACTGCCTTTTTCCCACGGTTATCAGCAACATACTGCCAACTCTTTTGGAAAATCCGCGCATAGCCTTCTTTTTCTTCTAAAGGCAGCTCAAAGGTTGCATTAGCCGGTAGCAAATATATCTCTTTCCGCTGCCGTTTGGTCTCCAACGGATCAAGAAAAGCATTGTCTTGCCCCAGATATTCATGAGTATCTTGGTCATAAAAGTATATCTTTTTCATGATTAAGTCCTTAGTATTTTATACAATAACGCATTGTCAGCGCTGGAGGCTGTACTGTTTGAGATCTCCCGTATATTCCGGAGGAACGCGTTGCGGAAAAATATACATTTTCAGAAGCAGCTGATCCACTTGTCTGAATCTGCCCCAATGTCTCCCCTGTTTCACTATAAAAAGCACCATTACCAGTTCTTTGAACTGCACCATAACGGAATTGCGAAACCAAACCGGAAATGTTCGGAAGTCCGGCTTCTTTTACCACACCGGCGGTTGTTGCGCCTTGAATAAAATTGTTGTTCAAATTCGGAATATTAAAAGTGGTTGAGCCATCACCGCTACCGTAAATGGTGCCGAGAACACTGAACAAATCCGCATAAGTCGTACGACTGATGGCAGCTCCGTTACAGATCAAATAACCTGCAGGAATGGACAAGTTCGACGCATAGGCGATAATACTGCCGGTCGGTAACCACAATCTTAATTGATCAAGAACATATCCTTGGGTAACAATATCAGATATCCAGCTTGTGCCGATCACTTCGGGGTTAGTAATAAAATTGTCGGTATTATTTACTTTTGCGCTACGCAACAATTGGGTTCCTCCGCTTTCGTTAACATACCAGAGCCGCGCCCCTTCAGGATAACCGCCGATAGCTGCTGAAACTACCGGATCAAAAGTATACAAGCCGCCATTTTGGGTATAAAAATAAAACTGAGAAAGTAAATTTCCCAGTCCGTTAAAGTCTTGCCCATATGGAGCCTCGCCGCCATCTTCTTGCGGTATCATCGTAATCGGAGGAAACCCCTCTTGTATTGAGGCGTGTGCCGTGCCAGTCGGCGCATCCGGAATATCATTCTTTTGACCATTATAAGCAAATGCCCCGGAGATAACCTGGGGTTTTACCAAATCTTCCATATTAATTTCTCCTTAGTGGTGCTTGATTAAAAGGCTTAAAACCTGTTTTATTAAATCCAAACAGCTGTTTTTTCGGAAGTTCAACGACTGTAAGGCCAACTCCTGTGGACTTAGGTGGAATACCCGGCAAGCTAAGAATCGCCTTTTCCATCTCATCTAAATAAAAATCAAAGGTATATTTCATTGTCATAATGCCGGTATCAAAGACATATACCTTTCCTCGTTCTTGAAATAAATAATTCAATATTTCTGCTAGATTGGGAACTGTACAGTTTGATATATTGGACATAGCCTTGACCAAAAGCAAAAAGCGATAATATTTATTTTCCAAATCGGCAGCTTGGCCGTTTATCTTAAGCCGGCGTGAAATATTGAGCCTTTCACCCCAGATATTTAGCCCATAAGTGTTAGCCGTCTGAATATTAAAGATATTGTCATAGAAATTTTTAATATCAGCATCAACGCCAATCATCTTTTCCAGACCATTCAGAACTGTCATCAGCTTTGGACTGTTAGCATATTGACTTAAAATGTACTTTTTTTTATCCATTTTGAAGTACCGTTATGTTGGCCGCGTCAGTAACCGGCAACTGATTAAGATTGAAACTTAAGGCATCTCGCCAAGTTGAATTATCCTTGGATATTTGTATTTTCACTATATTCAAGCCCAACGCTGTCAACGGGCAATAAAACCGGCTGGCATAAATTGTTTGCCCGATTGTTATCCCGGAAGAATTATCTGAACCATTGAAATTAGCAACAATCGCATTATCAATTAATTCTTCAAAATTCTCAGGTGTATTTTCGTCAACATCTAAAGTTACCTGAACATAAACATTTGTATTTTGCGAACGGCTAAATTGAATTGGAATATATGTTCCCGGAAGTGTTACAGCTACCTCTCCGTTTGTTGCGCAACCACCACTTTTAGAATTGCGGATTGCTTCGGCGATTTCGGTGTTATCTCCGCCATTCGCAATGACATAGATGGAATTGCGGACTAATTCAACGCCTTGAATAGTTGCCGGTTCGGAACTGTCATTTTCGACAACCACTACATCGGTGACATTCGGAACATTAAACACACGCGAATAAACAGCCTCTCTTGAGCCAGTCGCGTAGAGAGCAAGAGAGTTTTTGCGCCGATTTTCATATTCTAAGCGGCTTTCCTTATTGGCTCCAAGAACGCCCGCTGCAGGATTGTTAATTGTATCCCATCCCTGAATTTGACGGTAAATGCGATTAACCGAATTTGCCGGTGCCGGAATCTCTCCAAGTTCCGCAGATTGGAATTGAAGCGTTATGCTTCCGCTTGCCGGAATTGTCCCCGAACTGGTACAAACGAAAATATCACCGTCTCCGTTTTGTGCCTGGGCGGCACCAGCCTGATTATCCAAGCCCGGAATAACAGTCCCCGGCAAACCGGTACAAACACATTGCACTATCGTAGGTGTAGCGTTTTTCCGCTGTAAAAAATACAAATTTCCCAGCGCATCTTGCCAGATACCGCTTGCAAAAGCCGGATTAAACTGATTAATCAACAAAATCATATTGGCATTTTTTTGCACAATGATGTTCGTGATGCCGTCAATCAGATACCCTTGCGGGGTGGAATCGTCTAAATTCAAACCACTTCCAAAGGCTTCAACAAATAGGGCCTGTACATCTGCTTTTATTTCCGATGTCTCCGGCGCGACAACGCCGGCGGCAGTAAATTCGAGATCAAACATTAAATTCCTCGCCATCTTCAAGGGTTATACGAATATCCGGGACTAATTTCCGATCATTAAAGCTGTCAACAACTACCTCAACCGAAGCAACGCCCTCAATTCTTTTGGCTTCATTATCAAAATCAGACTGCAGAAGTGCTAAATTGGGGGTCTGGCCGAGGATTTCTTCTTTATAAGGAACGCCGCGTTCCTTATCATAAAGCATTTCGCCTTTCCATACCCGGCAAGATGTGGCAACGTCTTGAGCTATTTGCAAGCCGCCGTCTACCGTTGCAATATTTCCCATATCATCTAATTGTAAATCCCAATCCGGAGTTAGTTTTAACGATGTCATATCGGTGTCCCCGTATTCTTATCACCCGGTGTTACGCCGGTATGCTGATGTGTTTGTAAGCTGATTTTGCCCCCGACGACATCGCCGGTTGATGTGACTTTACCATTGATTGTCAGGTCGCCGTTGATTGTGGTCGGCGCATTAATGGTTGCTTCAGAGACATTGACGACTAACGGAACATCTCCCTGAAGGGTCATCTGATTGTCGTTTATTTCCATAAACCGCACCGGATTTTGTGCTAAACTGGCAACCGAACAAATGTAAACCCCATCTGAGTTGCTAAACCTGCGGTTGCTTTGCGGATTTGCCTGCCCTTTGCTCAAAAGAACGCCGGTAATATCTCGTTGACAATACCCAGCAAGCCCTATATCTCCGACTTGCGGCGTGATTTTGAACGCATTTTGTCCGGCTTGAATCCTGAGATACGGAATATTATAGATAACGGCCGGTTCAACGACCTCATTATCCGGTGTTAAGGCATTCAAAAGCGGCTTGACATCGACCGTCATATCGGCATTAACCGCCATAACGACTGCTAATTCAAGCGTATTAACTTGAGCTAACTGCTGCCAGATTGCAAAACTAAGACTATTGTAATCTGAAGCCGTTGTATTCGGCTTGCGAACGGAAGAAACTGTTGTCATAATCCCACCGGATAAATTGCTTCTATGTTTGTAAACCACGGCGCATTATCCATATACGCCCCCAAAGAATGGCTCAGGCTGGTGATATTCCATCTTCCGCTTGCTTTGGGAACAATACTTTTAACCTCAATCTGATTACCAACTTGAACCTGTGGCAAAAACTCAGATTTTACTTTTATGCCGTTTGAGGTAAAGTCAGGATAACCAATCATCCCGCTGGACGAGCTTAAAACAGCAATAACCTGTGTATTGCCTTCAGCTGTTTTCAAAGTTAAAGTTTCTCCATCCAAAACAATGTTCAGATCATATGAATTAGCTAAAGAGATAATCTTTTGAACCGGCGAACCTTTTAAGTACGGATTTAAGACCGATTTGGTCTCACCCTCGTTGACAAAGACAAACCCAGCCTCATTGCAAACCTGCTCCAAAACAGAGGCGGCGGGGATGCTACCCTTAAATGTATAGGGAGGCACGGCTAACAATCCGGCATAGTACCCCGCCATAGCTTCAATCTCTAACACAACATCCGGCGCAGCGTTATAATTCGGCACCGACGTGACAATATCCCCCATAAAGACAAGCGACATTCCCTCTTTCTCATCTCCGGCATAGACCGACACTTTATTGTTCTGGGCAAAGGTCATCGGGCGGAAAGCCAAAAATGTCAAAGCTTCCAAATCTTCCTGATTAATGCCGGTTATAGAAATCTTGGCATTATCCCTTGCCGGAAAGCCCGGGCGTTGTATTTCCGCCTTGACCGGAAGACCGCGTATAACCTTGGTGTTCGCACCGCCGGTAAAAGTACCGGATGTTAAGGTAATTCTGACTTCAATGTTTTTTTTTGTAAAAGACATTACCCCTCGTCACTATATAAAAGCCGGTACTGAGTGCCTAAACCGGTATAAACTGGGTCTGAATTGCCATTGATATCAACCATTTGGAAATTACCGATAAAATCAGCCAGCCCCGAAGGCAGTAGATTTTGCCCGGTAACAATTAACTGGCCTTGAATAACAGCGCTTCCATCTTTTAGGACATCTAAATAAAGATAATCCCCACGGGTCAAAACCCGGACGGTCACATCCTGATTGCCCAACACAAGGCTTAATTCCTGACTTGGCAGAGCGGACAGAGGAACTTCAACAATCATGACAACCAACCTTTAATTATAGACGGGGGCTGTTTTGCCTGTTGCCGCCCTTTATTAACCGTATCAGCATCTCCGGCGTTCTGTACTTTGGAAGCAGGCATTGCGATACTTTTATAGCGGCGGGCAGTTTGCTTTATTTCTTTTAATCGTAACTCTACAACAAGAAGATTAACTGCCTGACTTTCCGATATGCTGTGACTTAAACCGGTGATATTGACATTTCGGTACACTCGGAAAGGCAACACAATATCAACCAGATCTGTAGAATCGTTATAAGTTTCTAAACTGGTTAAAAAGTTACTTAAGACCGTAGAACTACCGGATTTGGCCAGCGTTACAGAGAACTCCGCCGGATTATTGATTTTATTATAAGCACCAAAACTTCCCTGCTCTATCTGGTTGGTTGGAACAGAAGATGATTTTGATGCCGAATAACCGATAAAAGTATCAAACTCTACGATTGCTTTACGAGTTGAGCTGTTGCGGACAGTCCACTCGCCTCGTATCCAGTTCCTAATATTAGCGACCCCGGGCAAGCGGTGCGTTGCCAAATCCTCAGCTTGCCCGGCTAAATCTTTGATGTAACCTAAATCCATATTTTTTCCATACAACAAAAGCCCCAGTTTCCCGAGGCTTGACTTTATTTGTTTTTATTGTATAAAAAGAAAGTCCTGCGACCACGAATCACAGGACAATTTCTTAATCTAAGAAAGGGGTTAACCTAACTTAATCTCTCTCTATGAGATTAAGATAACCTATCTGACATAAAATGTCAATAGGGAAAAGGTTTTCCCCTTTCGCATTACGAAAGGAAAGATAATGATAATAAAGCTTATTATTGTTATTCGGAAAATCCGAATTTATCTGTCCGTTAAACGATAGATAAGGCAAAGGGCAGTTTTCCGCCCTTTGTTTTTACCCCATGTTTAAGTCTGTCTGATAAGTTGTCATAACCGGACTGCTGCTAACTGCTCCGTTCATTGTCTCATTAAAATTACCGCTCGGATTATTAACGATAACCTTATCGATATGAGCTTGCTGATTGATGCTGCGACTGTTATCAACACTTCTGCTATTGCTGATTTGCTGGGACTGGATAGCTTGTGCATTGGCATTAATTGGAGATGCTTTACTTCCAACATCGACTAACCAATTCGTTCCTTTTTTGATCATAGACAAAGGATTGAGCTTATCTAAGAACCAGCCGGCACCAGACTTTAAATTGCTGGTAACATCTTCGCCAAATAGATCCCAAAGTTGTTTTACACCATCAATTAACCATACAATAACAGATTTGAGAATCTTAAACGGAAACAATATTGCATCTAAAGCTTCGCGAACTCCGGGAATATCCAAAAAACTTTCCCAAAGTGCGACAATAGCGTCTTTGACAACCAAAATTCCATTCCAGAGATTTTGGAAATATTTGACAACATCTCCGGTTACAGAATCTGCCCCCTCTCTAAAAGCTAAGATATCTTCTATAACCAAAGCAATGAGGGCAGCAATAGCTAACAGACCCAAAACGACCGGATTAAAAGCCAACTTTAACAAGGCCGGTGCCAAATCTCCGGTAATTGCCAAAGATATAGCCAAAATGGCCGCCTCAACGATCCGTCCATGCTGTTGTACCCACCTTGCCGCAGTTGTCAGCCATTGGGATAGTTTTTCAGCTGCCGGAAGAAAGAAACGAATAAACCTCATGCCCAGAGCTGTGATAACTTGCTGATAGTCCTGAAACATCTTTTTCAGGCGTTCTCCGGTTTTGATGTCCTCATTTGACATCACACCGAGTTCTTTATATTTTACCAGCAGTTCATCTAGTCCTTTACGTCCTTTTTGCAAAAGGCGAATGGTTGCCTCGTCAAGCCCGATCTTTTTACCCAAAGCCAGAGACTGCGCGCTGTTCATCCCCTGAAACCGTGAAGACAAATCTTTCAACAAATCAAGCGGTTTACGCATGGATCCGTCAAGATTGCGAAACTGCACGCCTAAACGCACTAATCCGCCGAGTAACGGAGAATTGCCGCCGGTCAACGGAATAGACATCAAATCGTCGCTGAGCTTCTTAACTGTCGAGTTAAACCCCTCAACAGTACCTCCTTCACGTTTGACAGCTTCGCCCCATGCCTGCAAGTCCTCTGCATTTTCACGAACTGAACGGCTGAGGTTACCAAGTTCCTGGGCTTGAGATACAAACTGAGCAATACCGCTTTTCACAAACATAGCGGCAACAACCAGACCCGTTGCCTGCGCTGCTGTTTTGATGCCGTTCAAAGCTTTTTCAACGCCTTTACTCTGCGCAGCAAACGCTGAGCTGTTCATAAAAAGTTCTACAACCAATGTGTCAAGAGTTGTTGCCATGTTTAGCCCTTTCGTTGGCCTGATATTCGTTATAGGTATCTATTGCTATGATCTCATACAAATTGATAGCATCCTCAAGTCCGAAAACCGTTTCTAATTCGTTTAAGGTTGCCAGTTTATGGCTGACTATAACCGCAATCAGCGGTGAGATGTTCACATAGCCTGCGGAGCTGTCTTGTCCTCGCGGGAAGCTGATGTCAAGTTCCCGCCGGTCAATAAAAAATCAAAATGCAGACTCAAAACCTCTTTGCGGAGCGTGAACAAAGTCGAAACCTCTTCAATTACCTCATCGGCTGTTTCTTCGCTCAGCGGACGACTGACTGCATCTCCTGGAATTCCTAAGTATTCACAGCATTTCAAGAGCTCAGCGTAAAGCGGTTCGACCAGTTCATATTTGATATTTGAAAAAGCTTTGACGCCCATTCCAAGAAGTTTTGCCAGACCGGAAGTCCCTTGCAAATCTTCCGGAGTAATCCCTTCAGGAAGCGATAAACCTGAATTAAGCAACGCGCAAACCGCCTTTGTTGCCCAACGTTCCTGAGCACAGGCAGACATTTCGGTAATGCGGAACCGTTTGCCTTTGTCGCGGTTATCAGTTTCAATTTTGATCTCTTTTACTTTTCGCATCCCAATCCCCCTTAAGCCATAGGAACAACATTGACAGATTCAAAAATAAAGTCATATTGCATTGGTTCCAGAACTTTGGCACCGTTTGGCAGCAGTTTATTGGTAACGCAAGCACCGTTTGTCAAGGTTACAATCTTTTTAAGCGAATTCAATGTTATAACCAACTGGCAGACAATGGCTTCTCTTGCCATGTCCTGCGTCTGAACCAAATAATCAAGCCGGTCAACCGTTGCGCTGTTGGGTTGAAATTGAAAACTGACAGGCTTCGGACTTGGCGTATAACCGAACGAAATATACCCATCAACTCCCATACGCGCTTCAATCTGTTGGATAAGCTCCTGCGTCCAAGCATTGTCAACCGCGAAGTTTTCAAACTTCAATCCTGCCGGAAAAAGTGCGTTGACCAATCGAGCAGAGGCATTTGCTGAAGTAATGCTAAATTTTCTTGTCATGTTTATTCCTTACAAAATAGTGGTTGAAGTGCCTTGGATAGTCTGGATAGAACCGCCGTCGCAATACCAGAAATTCGGACGCGACGGACCGCGTGCAACGCGAGTATTGGTGTCGGCATCGGGAATTTGCAAATACCAACCTTGAGTATACAGGCTTTCGGATATATCCATTCCGGCCTCGCGGTTGACTTGGTCAATTTGAGCGGCTGAGAGATTAACGCCGGATACAATTAAACCGGCATTTATACCGGCATTAATAACATCAATCGAACCTGCGTAAATCGCTGAATAGCCGTCTACATTAAACGGCAGCGTGTTGGCGTTTTTAAGAACCGTCAGCCAAGACGCCTGCATTTGAGCTTTGAGCCAAATCTGCCCAAGATAAGTATCAAACCACTTTGCGGAACCGGAAATCTGACCGTTCTGCGCTAAGGTAAACTCTTCTGCGGCCGTTGCATAATCTCCGTAAAAATTATAACCATTACCCAGTAAAGCTCTCGCATCTTCTGCATCGTCCACTGTATAAGCAAGACCGGCTTGCGAACGATACGCAAAAGCCTTGCGGCCGTTGGTACGGTCTAAATCCATACTTGCCGCGTAGCCCATAGCCAGAGCGCAGAACGCTTTTGTATTATAGCAGTTGAAAATGCCGTAATAATCTTTGACCTTTTGGGCAAAACAAGCCGAATTGTTCGGAACGAGCGCGTTGCCGTTAACCTCATTGGCGATATAAGCAAAGCGCGTACCTTTGGAATTGCACCAAGTGGCCAGTTCTTCTTTTTGTTCATCGGTTTCTTGGAATACCGGCATAAAGGTAACCCAGTTTTGCCCGGATTTAATCAGGTTCTGCATATTCTGGGTTAAGGTCTGAGCCGCCGAACCGCCCGAGGTGATTGCACCGGAAGTTTCGGACAGGTTCATCAGAGCGGACAAATCCGTTCCGCTTTCAGCCGGACTGGCGAAAGAAACTGAACTGTTCTCGCCAGTTGTGCCGGAAGTAATGATAAAAGCGCCAAAGTTTGAATTGTAGACAACAGTAGCGCCACCCGTCAGTTTTGCCTGAACAGCTTCGGCAATGGCTGAATAACTGGTCGCCTCACTTAAGTCAATACCGGTTAGATTAACGACCACACCATCAATCGACAAGCTTAAAGCACCGTCTGTTACGGCTTGGAAAGCCGAGAGATTGGCTGAAACCTTAGCTCCCCGCAGCCAACCGGCAACGGCTTCGGTAATGACGCGATAAAAATAAAGTGTGGTCGGGCTTTTCTGTTTGTTGTCATCTGCCAGAAAATAACCGGAAGCCAAAGCATATTCGGTACTCTCGGCACCGAAATAGTTGCTTACGGCATCAGGAGAGCCGAAAGGATAAATCATATTAGCCGGTAACAGGGCGGAATCGCTCAGCAATACACCGTTGAGTTCCACGCCGTTTAATCCGCCGCCAAGGGTTCTCGGCTGCAAATCTACAAGTTCGCTTGCAGGAATCGTCATTTATTATAACTCCGTTTCAAAAATGTTAAGTTCAGCAGCCGTAAAGGTGTCAACTTCGACCGTTACATCGGTTGCATAGTTAAGATGAAGCTGTATTGTCCGCCTCTCGACATAGTTTTTTTCAGGGCTGACACCGGTGTTATTTGAAACATCGTCGGCATAAAGCACCTGAATTTTGTAAGGTTCCAGAAAATCGCACAAAATCGGCGTGCGGGATAAATCCACAATCGCATTTGCTCTTCTTTCGGCATTTTTACCGAAGAAATCAAGCTGCATCACGCTTTCGCGGTCTTGGTGGACATTGTATTCATTAAAAGTCCAGTCCGCTGAGGGCGTATCCAATCGCGTTGAATTGGTCAGCGTCATAATCACATAATCATTGTTCGGCGGCAAACTGACGCGCCGTCCTGGATAAGCCCGTCTAACATTCTCAACAGCCACACCGGTATATTTGACCAGCATTGCCTCAACCGCGATATAAACTTCGTGTTCGGTCATTCTTCCTCACAACATATCAATAATCTTACCAATAGCCTTTTCTGCCGCGACTTTTCCGGCATAAATTCCCGAAGATATGGTAAACTTCTTAATCTTTTCGGTAACGCCCTCTTTATTTAGAAGAGTGGCAAAATCATAACCGCTTGATGTCAGGCGGATAAAACTGTCGGAACAACAAACATTTTCTTCCACGGTATATTGCACCCCGAGATTATGCCCGTAGACTTCCTCAATAGCGTGATTATCTTTAAGCAAAAGCAAATGCCCGTAGAATTTGTCGTAATAATCGTCTTCATCAATGATTTGGCGCGGTTTTTTCATCTCATCAGCTAAAGACAACACATTTACAAAATGGCTGTTTTTCGCCTGTATGGCATTCAAGAGACGTTTAAGGTAATTATAATCAATCTTCATCGTTATCATCTCCCGGCAACTGCTGCACGCCGCGAACCTTTGTCCAGCCGACCGTGTTCCATTCTTCCGGCACGCTGTCGATAAACCAGTCAAAGCCGTTCCAACGGATAATGTCCCCCCCTGTTTCGCTTCTGCGGCTTAAACCGGGAAAAGCTCCGAATAGATAAAAGTTCTTATAAACCGAGGACGACACATAGTTGTCAATAAACTGAATTTCATAAGAACTGACTGGCTGAACTTGGGCTTTGGCGTTTACCTCTTCCCAAATTGGCTTAACAATCCCGCCGGGAAAATGCTGATTTCCCTTATTAACCTTGATTATGACATCTTGGTCGGGGTTGACGGCGTTAATTGCCCCCCTGACTATTTGGTGCAAATTCATCATCGGCTTGTTCCAAAAGAAAAGCCCTGATTTCTCAGGGCTTCGATTTTAGTTTATTGTCTTTTTAATAACTGCGAGTTTTCGTTTAAGCTCAGCGTTTTCTTCGTTCAACTCGCGGAAGCTGTCAACCGTCTTTCTGTGATGTCCGGCATACCAACCCCAAATGGCTCTGATTAAGTCATCATCTGACACTTCTCTAAAGAAGTTCGGCTGTTCTGCGGCCGTCATAATGTCCATTACAGCGTCACGAACCGCGACAACCGCGCATTTCTTCACAATTCCACCGATTGCCTTTAAGGCTTCACGGTCTTGCGTCAGCGAGGGAACTGTCAAGTTTTGCTTGACACTTTCTTCTAAAGCGTTAAAAGCCGCGATATACTTAATTTTCCATTCCATAGCCTTTTTGCCGGTAAAGCCCATTGCTAAAAGGGTAAAACCGTCACGGGTTATTTCATAGGCAGGATAATTTCGACCTAATCTATCTTGATAGGAGATTGGCGAAAAATTGCGCCGATTAAAATCCTCTGGAATTTCTAAAGCTCGAACAGCCTTTAACACATCTTTATGCGGTTTACCAAAAGTGTCCGCAATTATTTTAGATGTAGTTGTTGGCTGATTATTAATATTTAATGTCACTAAATTATTCATCGTTATTACCTTTTTCTATAAGTTCCCTAGTTCAGCTAGGTCTGGGGGCTAGAAACATGAATAACGACATGCGGACTTATTTATATATATCGTCGCACCCCCAGATAAGAACTTTATGCAAAAGAGGTCAACAACAATGAATTTGCATAAAAAAACACACTATCGGGCGTGTTACCGCGTTATTAGAGTTTCTAGCTCTGCCTATTATATTAGCAGATATTTTGTTAAAATCAAGTTAATTATTTGCAATCTGCGGCTCTTCGTTGTTGTACTGATAACCGACGCTGTCTCTCATGTTCCAAGTATTACGTAATGGGCGATTAATGCCTTTACCTTTAATTTCAAATACTTTTCCACTTTTACTTTTATGACGAACGCCATTTATGGTTACTTCGGAGTTAGGTTCATAATTGTTATGTTCAATCTTGTCTTGAATATCAGCCCGCATTTGCTCGCCAAGACGTTTCATTGAGTTTTCAACGTCAAGATTGGTTTGTTTTAGCCTTTGAGCTAATCCTTTGCTCCATTTGTCTTTATTTTCGTTGATAGCGTCGTTAAAAAACGGACGAGGCGGAATAAACTCACTTCCGTCCTTTCGAACCGTGCCGAAGTTGTTCCAAGCCGCGACCTGGGCAACCGATGTTCCATCTTCATATTTAGAACCTGCGTAAAATCCGGCGGTTAATTTGGTCTTTTTGCCACCGTTGCCGATTTTCTTCAGCTTAGCAATCAGTTTGCCGTTGCCGCCGCTTTTCCATTTAACACCCGCAGCCACAGATATATCTCCCCATCATATATGGTTTTGCCATTTGCCAGAACAGCTGGCCGAACTGGCTTTGATTAAACCAAGCATTGGTTAAATTGGGAGGAACCGCAAAGCCGACACTGACCGAACCCTCTGTCGCATTAGTCATAGGTCCGACCGTACCGGCTCCGCGATTAAATAAGAACGCTATATGCGCTGTAAGCAGGTATAACATCGTTTTGAGCTTGTCCGGACAGCACACGACTGTGCCGATGCGATTGCTCAAAATCCCCGTTGCAATGTCAAAGAAGTTTTGTAATTGGGCTTCTGTGTTTGTTGCGAAATCGGGATAAGCCGCGGTAAACTCGGCGTAATCAAATGTTATATACTGCTCGTTTGGCATTAGGCGGTTACTCCTGCTCCCTGTCCGCCGTCTTCAGATTTCTGAATATTCGGAACGGTATTCGGGTCAATTTGCTCCAATCCGGTTTTGGTTGAAGCGTCTTTTTCAATTTCTTTGGCCATATCCGCGGCTTTCTGTGCAGAAACATCGGCAAAGATATGTTTTTTCAGCAAATACGGCTGTTTGGCATAAGCGCGGGTAAAATATGCCCACACATCCGCATCAAGCTGAGTTGTGGCATAAAGCCCGAGCATTCCCTCGGTTTTAACTACAATACCTTGGTTCATGCCGTTAATCTTGTGAACTTTGCCGTCCGGCGTTGCAAAAGACAACGCGTAGGGCAGTTTTGATTTTACGGTAACAAAATTCCCGCTCTTTTGGGGAGCGGGAGCATTGTTGACATTTACCGACTGATTGGCGGTCTGCGCGCCTCTGTTCTTTTTAGACATTGTGCCTCCTTATAAAAGTCTAAACACCGAGCATTTGCGAAATGGCAATCGGCTGGAAGATGATTGCGCCGAAAGTACCGGCAACAAACTTCTGTTTGAAGTGGGACAGGTGCGGAACAACGCGACCGGCTCTCATCTTCTCAGAGTAGACCAAATCAACGGTTCTGTTCTCTACGCCCTCGGCGCGGATAACATCAGCCCACAATTGGACAAGCTCGCCTGCTTCGGTTGACATTTCCGGAACAACAACAACTTCCAAATTCGGAAGGCTCTGTTGCAACAAGGCTTTAACAGAGTTCGTCATCAAATCAGATGTTTTGAGAAGCATTGCGGAAATTTTCGGAGAAACAATAAGTTTCAAGCGAGAATTCTCATCAATATAACCCATAGAACGGTTGGACAAGTCAGCAACCATTGACAGAATATCATTGTAAATCTGGACAGCGCTCTTGTCTTCCCAAGCGGTTACAGGATCTGCGGTTGTGCCGACATTTGCCGGAGTCAAAGCCGTCGGCAAAAGCGGGTCATTCAACAGACCGAAGTTCTGCAAGCCCTGAACGCCGTAGAAATAAAAACGGTTCATTGCCAAATCAATGGTAGAAGCTGCAGACATCTGTTTTTCAGAAACCAGATTGATACGAGCGCGGCCGAGCATGTCGCTTTCGCGGTCGCCGTATTCAATAACCGTTTCAAAAACAAAGTTTTCACGGGTCGGGAAAGTCGCGTTAATATCAGACTTACCGTTATCGGCATAATCATCATACGGCTGAACATAACCGGTCTGCTCAATTTGAGTGAAACGGGCGTACGGGGTCGTCCAGTCGCCGATTTTGCGCTCAGAAGCAATAGAACGGGCGCGGGTCGGTGCATTCAGAATGCGAATAACCGCCGGATCCAGAAAGGCGGTATATTCTACCGGAACACCGGCATTAGCCGGAGTCAACAACTGAGCGTCCATTGCCATTTTATTTGGGTTGGCTTTGTCAATAAAGCTTTGGTAGCCGTTGAATACAAAGCCGTATTCTTTCAACTGTTCAATTTCGTTTTGATTCATTTAGTTTACTCCCAGTTAGTCACGCCGACAAGCGCACCGACAACGGCTTCGTTGTCGCACAGACTGATAATGCGGAAAGATGTCTCTGTTGCACCGGTTACCGTGGCACCTGCTGCTGCGTTGGTAATTGCGCCCGTGGTGTTGTTTACAAAAATCTTGTTACCGACGGTCGGAACATCTTCAACATTCATGAAAATGCTGCATTTATCCGCAATGCCGCAGGCCAAGCGTCCGGGGACAGTCATTGTCGCACCGGTAGCAAAATCCGTAATCGGAATAAACATTGTACGATGAACAACGCCGGCCGGTTTGCCTTCTCCGGTGGCTGAGCAAGTGCCGTCACCGTTATCCCAAGCAAATTTACCGACTTTAACCTCGACATCATCGTCTTCATATTCTTTGACCATCAATGTCAGCGGGTACATGTGGTTATAGTTACCGTCAAAAAAATCCCCGGCAACGCCCCAAGGCTTCCGAGGATTGATAGAGGTTTGAAATCCAATGTTTGCCATAATTCTAAGCTCCTAATTTAATTTTGCTAAGTTCCGGAAACTGGTCGACAACGCCTTTTGCGGCGGCACTGTCAAAAGACATACCGGATTTTTCGGATTTGGTTTTCTTCAGAACTTCGACCATTCCGCGATAAGACGCACGGGAATAATCTTTAATATTGTAGCCGTTCAGCTCCAAAGCTTTGCCGTAGATGTCTTCGGCGCTGTCAAAAGCCATCGGATCAACTGCGCCGATTAAAGAACGAACGTTTGCAGCGGCTTCGTTCTTCTGCTTAAATTCGTTCATAATAGACAAACGAATGGAAGCGGCATCCATAGCGGCTTTTGCGCCTTCGGATTCATGTTCACGATCCAGCTTTTTACGCTCTTTCTTTTCCATTTCTTCGCCGTATTTGACACCTTCGGCAAAATCGGCATCAGAGGCGCATTTGTCTTTTGCCGCTACTGGATCTTCATCATCAGCGGAACGCGTAGAATCCGTATAAGCCAGCTTTTCAGCTTTGCCGATAATGGTACGCCACAATTCCTCGTCCACTTTGCCTTTTAAGATTCCGCCGATTTCATCGATAAGCTTACGCTTGTCGGTTCCGTCTGCGTCTTCAGTAATTGTTTCTTCAACTTTGGTTTCCGGTACGATTTCCTTGACTTCCTCGCGGATTGCTTCTTTCAAAGCCTCTTCAAGGTCTTCGTCCATAGCCATGTCTTTTTTAGAAGAAAGCTTACTGATAAAGTTTTTCAGTTTTGTACTCATCTTTTCTCCTTTGGTTATTGAGTTACTGTCAGCGACAATCACGTCGCTCCCTGCTCTGCCCTCTTTGACAAGGGCAACGTGATTCCCGCGGATATTATCCATTCGGAAATCGTACTTCTGCCCGTCAAAAAAACCCGGCTTAAACACCGGGTCATAACGATAGGCGGAAGATAATTCTTTCTTTTCTCCGCTTTCTATGGATTTTATCGCTTTTTCATCATAGACAGCCAAAGAATTGGTTAAATAAGGCGATTTTGCTTCAGCGTTTGTCCCTAAAGAGCCAACCCGCAAGTGCTGGTTCTTTTTATCGGCACCATCTTCCACGTGTTCAGACAAAAGCGGTAGATTGTTAAATGTGTCTGCTGCTTTTTCGATTTCCTCAAAAGGACGATAGCCATAATATATTTTATCAGGGACAAGCCCTAACTCCTGCCAGCCGGGAATTTCCCGCCCGTAATACGGCGCAACCTGCTCTTTGGTAATATTGCATAAGTCTACATGCAAAAAGCCGTTCTCATCAAAATGGCGCACACTGTTAAGGCTGTGTTTGTCATAAGCCAGCATTTTATATTCCTTAAAAGAAAACCCCGAATTTCTTCGGGGCTTGGGTGTTAATTTTGCAAAGCTTTCTCTATTTTTCTAAGCTTGCTCTCCAAAAGTATAATTTTCTCATCTTTTTCTTCAGACGATTTAAGAATGGCTTTGTGCCGTGTCCAGTACCAGCGTTGCAAATATTGGACAATGTCCCAATCGCCGATATTGTAGTAATTGTCGTTATCCTCTCCGGCATAAGGCGCAAACAGTCTTTTGACTTCTTCACGCACTGCCACCGCGGCACAGCGCTTAACCATTCCGCCAATCGCTTTCATATCAACTTGGACTTGAGGCACGCCATAAGCACCGGTTTTGCGGATACTCGGCAGAACATCATTGTAAACCCAATCGGCGAACGCTTGAGCCTGGGGTTTGTTGCTGCGGAATATCAGGCGGTACAAATTCGGCTCGTTGATGATGGTTATCTCTTGCCGACCACCGGCGGTAAGGGTGTAGGTTTTGCCTACACCCTCTTCGGGCAATTTTACAGACGTCCGACTGTTGGCTATAGCCAAAGCACGGCAACAATCAGCCAAGCTAAACCATACTTGACCGTCAACAATCTCTGTTCTTACCTGATTATCTTTAAAATTAAATGTAACTAAACTATTTGTCATGTCTATTTGTCCTTTATTTCAAATTACCTTTAGACCGTAAAGGCATCGGGAGGTTGAAACACGTGACAAATAGAACACGCCTATCCTATTCAATATATTCGGATAGCCTCCCGATATGGGTAAATACTTTAAACAAAAGAGGTCAACAACAATGTTTAAAATAAAAAATCACACTTTCGGGTGCGTTTCCGCTATTTGTAGAGTGTTTCAAGCTCTGCTATTATATTAGCAGATTATTTCTTAAAATCAAGTTAATTATAAAAACTCCTCAATGATTGGCCGGCACATGCAGTGACAATTTATCCGTTCCCCGGGGAATATCCATTCGCCGTCAATATAAAGCCCCTTGTCTAAGTCAAAAACTTTGCCGTTAGCTTCTTCATGACTATGCCGAGGTTCTTTTACACCGTTTGCATGAACCCAAACACCACGTTTAATGCCTAAATCCATCTGCCGTGTGCGATTCATCTGCTCGGTGGCTTTGTTGTTCTGGTCACGGGCGATAAGAATGGCACGGCGGTGCGTAATTCCGTAACGATGTTCCAGCTCATCAGTCAGATATTGCAAATCACGCCCGGAACGAACCGAGCGCATAACCATTCCTTCGACCTCGGTAAAATACTTCTCTGGAATGGATTTAATCAGATTGACATTTTCATGAATAAAAGACTTCATGACATTTTGCATTGCAGGTGTCATTTTTAAGTCAATAGCAAAACCTAGTTCCTCGAGCTTCTGTTGAAACTTTTGGCTTTTATACGACCGCCAAGCGTCCTTAAATGCTGATTCCGTATATTTGTAATTATGACGAACAAACCACTCCGCAAGCTTCTTTGCTTGTCGATTAAAGTTCCTCTGCCATTGAGAAAAACGCTTGCGCAAAGCCCGCGACATAGCGTCGGCCGGCGTTGCATCATCGGCCATAATAACCGGTTCTTGGCGTTTATATTCTGCCTCAATCCAGTATTTGACTGAATGCTGCATCTCATCAATCAGCTTCATCAGCTTTTTGCGGTATGCCATTTCAATCCCTTTATTGGGGCGAATAGCGCGTAATGTATGGACTTTATTTGCCATAGAACTTTTCGCTTGATTGTTATTGAAATTTAAGGTATTATATTGGTATTAAGATTGGAAATTGAATGAGGAAATGGTCTGTCATTCATGAGAAGTTGAATTAGTGAGTCAACCTTTCAACATTTCCAATCTTTTTTTATGCCTTCTCAAAAGCCGTTAATAAGAACTGGAGCTTTTCATTGTCAAATTTAGGTTTAACAATTGCGACTCTTCCATTGTGCTCGATATTAAAACGGCCATTGGTTCCGACTTTAAGCTGTCCTTTTTCTATAACATCAGAAAGATTATTAAGCAAAGATTGGAGATCTTGCCCAGTTTCTCTACGACGCTTGATGATATGGGCTAAGCCCATACTCTCATTCCCCCAGACAAGGTCAATATCGCCAATATCTTTACGAGTAAAAGCTCCTTTAACATGCCCCTGCTTTTCTTTCATCAGCAAATCAATGGCAGCTTGTCCTTTTACACCGGTAAATTCTTTACCTATAAATTCAGAAACAGAACTTGATCCGCCGCTACCAAACTGACCGTTTTCGGCGCGTGGATGATCTTCTTCCTTCCACTCATCAAAAACAGAGCCGGCTTCGTCGCGGTCGTCAATATCAACATCGGCAAAGCTTTCAGTTTCCGGGATATCATCAACATCGATATTGGAGAAACCACTGTCTGGGTTATTTGCTAAAGAACCGCGGATTTCTTCCTGTGACAGACAGCCACGGTCAACATAAACCGCCGCGGTGTCAGCATGAATTTTGTTAATCTCTGCCCGCTCGCGTTCGTCCATTTCCCACAAAGGCGCAAACTGAAACGAGATATTGTCGTCAATCTCGCCATAGCGGTTGAGCTGCAAAATCTTTAAGACTTTCTCGACATTGTCATAACAGATTTTTTCGTTCAGGCTTTGGATTTTGTCATAGTAAATCCGGTTCGTGCCTTCGCTCGAGGCGTTTAAGCCTTTCGGTAGGTCGCCAAAGTATTTATCCTTACTGATGCCTAGAATAACCGGCGCCAAGTCCAAAGAAAGGGAGACAATGTCAGTCACACCGGATAAAGGCGTGTTTATCTGCACCATGTCTTCCAGCTCTTTATCAATCAGAGCTGTGCCGTCATTGTTGCGCTGGGCATTGAAGTATTTGACTCGCTGGGTTAAACTATTGCAGTCCCCACCGCTCAAAAACGCCGACATATCAGTTTTCCAAATTGTCAAACTAAATTTGTTAAGCAATCTTTGAGCTGAACGGCGATTTTCCGTAAAGTTCTGGACATATTCCAAAACCTGCTGCGACAATGAAATGCCGAAAAAGTTATACAACGGCTTCAACAGCAAAGGTACTTCGTTTTGGGCAAAGTACAAAAAACGGCTCTTGTGATATTCTTTACCCAGAATATACCATGTCTCGGGGTTGAAATAATCATCAGCCGTTGGGTCTGAAGAATTATAAACGCCCGGATAGACGTTTATAGGCTCAATAATCTTAAAGCCTTTGAAAGAACCTTGCTTAAATGTGGAACTATCCAGATAAAGCGGGACTCTCTTTTCTTCATCGTCCAACTCGCCCATGTCGATATAAACCAGACAGCCGCCCTGATAACCGGTTGTAGACAAAGCTCGGTTGAACAAAGATTTGACGCGAAAACGCTGTAAATCTGATTCCAGCTCGGAAATCTTAGCGCTTAAATCTTCCTCGCCTTGGGAAGTTAGATCTATGAACTTACGAGTCATGTCATCGACAATAACTTCAATGCCGGAACGAATAAGCGGATCCTGTGCAATGCTGGACAATAAGGCATAACCCAAGAACTTCGGAGCCGCCAAAGCCTGCCATTCCGGCGCAAAGTGATTGATAATCCCGTCTGTGCATTTGATGCACTCGTCCATAGCAATGGTTTTGTCTTTCGGCATTCCCAAAGTAATCGGGCGTTGATATTTGACAGACCCGCTGTTATACACTTCGAGCGCACGGGCTAACAAATCTTTAGTACGCAGATTTATATCCATCTCGTCCAGCGGGCGGATGTTCATTGATTTTTTAACCTGTTTTGCCATTAGTAACCTGTGAATTGTTTTTCCCAGCCGGGATTGATTTGCATTGTGCCTCGTCCTTTTATATAGCCGTCAAGACTATACCGCAGAGCATCAATGATATGGTTGTTTTTATCTTCAATTATGGGCAATATATCGCCGTTATTCTTGTCTACCTTATAAGAATAAAGCCTGAACTCATCTGCTGTATGTTTACAGCGCGGATGAATAACAATCTTACGAAAGCTTTTCAAAACTGCTAAGCCGTCTTCAACCGAGCGTTGCCACTTCTTAGCCGGAGAAATATTAAATCCTCGCCGTTTCATAAAACTTATTGTCTCCGGTCGCGCACAGTCTGCCTTTATCGGGAAACTCCGCGATGTCGGAATATGGTCGAATAATTGCGGGGTTTCGTCCAATTCCACGCCGACACCGTAACATTCTTCATCAATATAAAGTGCGTCGTTCATAATAAAACAACGCACCAGCGTTGTGGGGTCTTGAGCAAAACCCCAGTCTGCGCCGTGAAAAAAGCGTGTGTTTGCCGGAGCTTCAAATTCGGAGATTTCATATCGCCCCTTGAAAACTTGCGCATCGGTATTAACCTGAGGCTTGCCCAGCCAAATATACTCGTAATCAGAAACATTAACCTTGCGGCAATATTCCATCTCCTTACGCAGAACCTTAGGGAACCACGGATTGTCAGTAAAATTGACTAAAACAGACTTGCAGTCATCAGAAGGATGAATCACAAATTTTTGATATGTCTCGTCAGCTTCAAGCTTGGGGTTAAAACTTACCCATATTTCCGAATTTTCTTTACGAATAGTCGGACATAAGACTTCCCAGCTTTCCTTAGAAACATTCTGAGCTTCTTCGACCCAGCAAATGTCAATACCCTCAATTGATTTGATTTCATCAATATTGTTCTGAATACCCTTAAAGTAAAATTCAGAACCATTAATGCAAACGATACTTTCTCTTGTGACTTTAAAATATGAAGATAACCCGAGAGAAACAATACTGTCACGCAACAATTTATGCACTGACATAGATATGGAAGACTGGAATTGACGCGTACACAAAACGCGGATTTTATTCCTCATTGCCAGAATAATAAGCGTTCGTGCAATTCCCCAAGACTTACCGGAACCGCGCCCGCCATACAATACCTTATACCTTTTCCGCTCATTAATAAGAAACAACATCTTATCGATAATTGGAAAATCAACTTGCATTATTTGCCTTTATAATCTTAACCGGCGTAATGTTAAAAACAGGAGGCTCTCTTAGGTCATGACCTTCAGTATCTGTCATCGCCGTTTTTTCTACATACAGCCCCGCAAGCTTTCCTTTAAGCTCCTCAGCTTTAAGGGCCGCTGTGATGTTATTGTTAGCAATAGCTGCGCGCTGAAGCTCGTTAAGTTTGTCAAAGCTCTCAATACCTGTGTAGCCGAGTTTTCTTAACTCTGCTTTCTGGCGCCGAACCTCACCGGATTTTTTACCGCCCTTTCGACCAAGTTCTCTCGCTTCGTTCTCGCTTCGAACCGGATTTAAGTTCTTTTTATTCACCATTTTCCATTCTCACTAATGCAAGTTTGGTTAAAAAGTCTTTGGAAATGTCACCTAATAAGGTGGGGATTCCCTCAGGTTCGTTATTCTCGGATTTCAACCGTTCGATATTTTCGAATACTTGCCGGATGCTCTCGATTAAATCGGTGTTAACCAGATCCGGACTTAAAATATCTCGATTAAGTGCAGATGCTTCACCGGAAGCCATAAATATCTTTTCGGCTAAGTCATCAACCCACTTGTCTATATTTTCAATCAGACGGTCATATAGAAGATGCTGACCGTAGTTGCGCGCTTGCCAATGTTTGAGTTTACAAGCGTACTTATACGCGATTAGCCTTTGAATAAGTTCTAACATTTTTGTCCACATTATAGCCTTGAATTAGGTATTACCCTATACGGCGAATTTTAACTAACCGATTGTTTTTATTAAATTCTTAATTTTAGACAAAAAGCCGCGAATGAGGGGAAATCCGCGGCTTATGCCCAAGGTTGGGCGGGAAAGGAAATAACAAACCGCCCCCAAAAAAACGGCTGCCGATAAGGGCAACCGTTTAGATACACTTCTACATGATACCTAAAATGGTACTAGGTTTTATAAAAGTTGTCAAGAACTTTTTTTAAAAAAATTTGTTTTGTCGTACCCCATTGTTTTTACAAGACAATCAACAAAAAGTATGGCAAAATCCATAAAAGCAGGAAGTAGCCGATAAAATCAGCGATTCGGTAAAGCATGGGATTATAAATCTGCCCCGTTCACCCAAAGCTGAATCTGCTTGAGCCTGTTCTTGAGGTCGATGTTCTCGGCTTTAACCTGATACATGGATTCTAATTCATCCCGAATCGCTACAGCTGCACAGCGTTTGACCATGCCGCCGATAGCTTTCATGTCGACTTGGACTTGAGGCAGTTGTACGATATTTTCGGACAACTGATTATGGCTTTCGATAAGGTCAAGAACCCACCGGCGAAATTCTTTTGCGACCGGTGTCTTGGAGAACATCGCCAACAGATGACAGCCGCGAAGAGAAAAGACGCGAACCTGCTGCTTGCCGCCGGCCGTATCGACTGTGGTTAAAAAGCTCATGTCCGGTGTGAACTCGTCAGCGTGGCTATCATATATCTTAGCAACTGATATACCACCTTTAACATAGCCCAAGGCTTCCCCGATTTGGGGAACCCCCAAATATGGCAGGTTATTAACGATTACGGGAATTATGGTTTGATTTTTGAAAGTTAATGTAACTAAACTATTTGTCATATCTATGTTCCTTTATTTCAAATTACCTTTACACCGAAAAGGCATCGGGAGGTTGAAACACGTGAACATAGACACGCCTATCCTATTCAATATATTCGGATAGCCTCCCGATATGGGTAAATACTTTAAACAAAAGAGGTCAACAACAATGTTTAAAATAAAAAATCACACTTTCGGGTGCGTTTCCGCTATGTTTAGAGTGTTTCAAGCTCTGTATATAATAATAAACGAATCGGACTAAATGTCAAGCCATTATTTATTTTGGTTATCTTTTATCTCTTGAGGATAACATTCTTTTGCCATTTTAACATGCTCTTTAGTAATAAAAGGTCTAAAATTCTTGTCTTTTTCTTTAATTTTATTCATAGATTCTAGATATTTTTTATAACTCCCTTCTTGTGTAAGAAACCCCGTTAAAAGAAAATAAGCACTCGCATAAGCGTATTCTTTTGCTTTAACTTTAGAATATTTTTCATGTTCTAAATAATAACTATATGCCCGACAAAATTCATTATTAAAAATAGTGAATAAATCAATTCTTCGACACTCATCTAGCTCATCCAAGTCGTTCATACTATCTTTTTCACTAAGAACATGAAAAAAAGAACTATCCGTATTCTTTAAAATCCATTTCTTCAATCCAGAAAAATCTTTACCTCTGTATGCATATTTTTTGTAGTCAGGCATATCCTTTTCAGCTAATGATAGTGGAACTCCGTTATATTCTGTCATATAGCCATCTCCGCAAACAACACAAGCGATCCCCTGTATCGGATAATCCACAGGCTTAAAGAAATAATTATAAAAAGAACCTACCATCCCAGCAACACTTGTCAAAACTACAAATCCTGCTATCAAAATTCCTATCACATCCCCCACTAAAACTCGAGGAGATTCAAGACTTGACAAACTAAATACCGATTTACAAGATTCTTTTATCCTTTGAATAACTTCATCCCTTGATTTAATTTTATCTTGTTTAAAATCATTAACAAAATAAATACAAGCCAATGACCACATAAATAAGATAATAGATTTAAGAAAATTAGCAATTTCTTTATTAATGCCGCTAAAATCTTGAGGAATAATAAATATCATTCCTAAAAAAGAAAGTAAGGCCGCTAATAAAAAGCTTTGAGGCTTATTGTTGTTAAGTTCTGTTTTCAGCTCTTTGAGTTTGTTTTTACCTGTGAGTAAATCTTCTACTCCATAGACAGAATTTAACAATCTTTCTTTTCTCTTTTCGGTTAAGCTACCGCCATCTTGAATTAAACGCATAACATCTTTAAACTCATCAACAGATTGCCTGATAGGGTTATAAACATCATCATCTATTTCTTTTTCTGCCAAATCTCGCATATCATCAACATAATAGCCATTCTGCATAAGATAATCAGTGAAAGCATCCCTGAATCTTTTTTGGATATTTTCTATAAATTTAGCATTATCTAAGATTTTAAGCTGCGCCTGCGTAGGACGGGTTCTAATAGTTGTCCCCACCCGAAACCCGTGTCCTAAACCTTTACTTATCCACATTACCATTTTGCACCTCTATTCAAAAAGCCCTCCGAAGAGAGCTTAAGTTTCAACTATGCTTTCTCAGGCTGTTGAGTTTCAGTCGACGGTTTTTCAACGTAAACAACTTTAACTTCCTGCTTGCCTTCAGATAATCCCATAACTAAAGCCAAGATGTTCATAATCGTTGGAACCAACGGAATAAAACCAAGAATCAAGTCAAAAAACCCACCAATTAGTGGGAAAGCAACCAAATATCGTTTATCAATTTTCTTTCCGCGAGAGTTGGCGATTAAAGCTAAAATAACATAATTAAAGAAAAGAAGCCAATTAACTACGGATGCCATATTTTTAACATCTTCGGCAGTCGTACCACTATCCATAACTCCACCTATGACAGCCATTCTCCACAGATAAGTAAACAACATAACAATCAAATACAAAATAACAAAAGCTGGTGTTTTCATTTTCTTTCCTTTCAAAAAGCTTCTAATCTTTTAAGTTTATAAACAGTTTTCCCCGCTCCCAGAACGCTACTATAATTAAAGCTTCCGGTTCTCACAAAATAGCCTCCGGGGGCGGCTACATTATCCGGCATTTCTGCGTCTGTCTTATTATGCGAAACAAACACGACCTGACCCGGAAAATAATTTACTGTTCTAGCTTGCAACAAAGTGCCTCCGCTGACTTGCTGGAAGACAAGGAACTGTTGTTCCCCGGCCACAAGTATACAACTGCTGGGCAAGGGACGCCCTGTAATGAAATAGGATGTCATGTCTGATGGCTCCGGACAGAACTTATACCCATACTTTTTCTCTATACTTTTTATTTGAGCGTCATACTCTTTTATTCTTTTATCTTCGTCTTCCTTGTTCAGCTTATCCCAATATTCATCAAGCTTTCGAGTAACCAAAGCTTGAGTTTCTGGAGAACAATCAAAACCTTCTTTAGTTTTAACATCATTTTCAAAGTTTGAAAGTTCTTGATCTATTGCCGCCTGTGTGTTTATTTTGGCGAATTTATTTTTTACGTCCTTTTCAAATTCGGCTTTAGCCATTTCTTTCTTTTCTTCGCCGATTTCCGATATAATCTGAAGATACATTTTTTCCGCAGCATTTTTATAAGACTTCCAAGGATTGGAAGTGTTCAAAAATTCTTTATGAATTATTGAACATATTTTTTTATTCTTTTCAGCTTCAGGGTTAACAACATTATCAATTATCTGTTTGCTGTTATCAATCGCAGCTTGCACATATGGAGGAATCTGGCATCCTGCTAATAGGTAAGACATCCCTAATACAAAAGTTTTTTTAGTCATATCATTTCTATTTTTGATTAAAATTTTTAGGATACACTACCAAAGGTTAGAAAAAGAGTCAATCGGGTTTATGTTTTTCAACATTAAAATCGGTTCTTTCATAGAAATTGAAGGTTTGCGCCCATTGATAAAATAATTTTTCTTGTTCATTCCATCGACATATGAAAAAAATATGGTCATCATAAGGTTTCAGATATCCGCCGCGGAAAGTTACTATTTTACCCTTCTTAACCTTTTTTAACGCTGATAAAAATTTCATTTCTTTACCTTTCATCTGATTTTCCAAGTCTTTTATAATAATCTTCGATATTATCCCAAAAATTGACCGTGGACATGCCGGTAATTTGCGGGCGCGGTATCCTTATCTTTCCCCAGTAGTGCTCACAGAGCCGGTTTAACCCTGTGCTGATATAACGTTTCAGCAGCTCTAAATCGTTCTTATACTGGTCGTCACGGAGATGCGGAATTTTAATCTCCTCATCCAAACAACAAACCATGCGTACGGCAAAAACTTCTTCCCTCATCAAACAGGCTATTGCTTTGCCGTAGCGATCGCGGGCATCAAACACCGCTGGGGACGGATCCAGCATCGGCGAACTTTCAACCCGCGGCTTCTCGTAATCGATGCAATTAAAACCGGAATAACCCGACTTATGAAAATCCGCTGCCAGCCTTAATCCGGCCGCCATGCGGTCATCGTCGGAATATTGACTGGTAACCTGCCCGAGCCACCCCTTGTCGCGATATTTTTCCAAAACTGTGCGCTTATAATACACCCCATCTTTTTTGATTAAACCTTTTCTTTTGGCTTCGGCCGGTGTAATATACTCATCGGATTTTTTAGTTTTTTTTCTCATATCTCCACCCATTTTATGCAATTATTTTTGTAATCAGGAACTTTTTTTAACCGTTGCCGGAATTGATATTTTTTTCTGTTCTTCTTTTCAAGCTCTGAAACATCCAACGCTTCAATTCCAAGCTTTGAACAAATAAACGCTGACATATCTTTAATTTCGGACGAAGAATATTTGGTCAGTTTTGCAATAGTTGGCCAAGTTCGCAAAGTCCGTTCGGCAATTGCTGTTGTGGAATAGCCGGCCATCCGCAAGGCGCACCATAACATCTTACGGGCACTCACTAACTCTTTACGACGACTCTGGCCTAAAAGCTCTTTTCGTGAAATATGAACACTTCTTTCAACTTCCGCCAAAATATTTTCAAACAATGTAGAAAAACTATGTTCTGCCATCACGCCCCCATCTCCCAATGCGAAGCCAGCCATTTGCCGCTATCTGCCGCGGACCGCGACACCGGTATCGTGCTATTTTTTCCACCAACTTCATGCTGGCGAATATTCTCGGCAATATCGTCGATATCGTTGAAATAACCACGATCAAAGCACTCTCTGACTTTCCGGCTATAATCCCAAAAACGAGCTTCCGGCAGCCTGTCAACGCGTTCGGCAAAAATAGCGTCGACCGCTTTTTTGTACCAAAATCGCAGGTTTTTATTACCTCCGCGTATCATCAAAGCCCGCGCCAAATCAATCCCCACCCAATACCGCCAGTTACTTTCGTCAAACCGTGAAGCTTGAACATCGACGGAAAAGCTGTCTTTTTCAACCTCTTTTTTCGAGTTCAAAATCGCCAAAATCTGAGCAACCCGGGGACTGGTTTTGTTGTTTTTGAAATTCCAGTATTCGTCGATGGCCTGCAAAACATCGGACAGGTCATACTCGGTAAACGCAGCTTTCCACGCCGCCACTTTTTCGGTGTTTTTCTCGGCAAAACGGATGATTTCTTCGTCAGTCGTGTCACCGACGTACAATTCGTTGATATGTTTCAAAATTTCAAGCTCTTTCTTCATTTTTCCCTTCCTCACAACCAACTCAAAGCCTCAGGTTTTTGTGCCGGCTCTTCCGACAGCCAAGCTAACGGTTCTTGCGCTTTACGGCCGCTGGCCGCCGGGGCTTCTTCACGTTCCCAGTTCCGCACTGCTGCCCTCCAATCTTTCATTTTGCTTTTGCCCACCAGCCAACCCTTTGACTGGTAAAAATCAACAAACTTCTCGGCGTTGACGCTGTTGCCCCTTTCTCGGCAATAGGTGAAAACCTGTTCAACCGTTGGCGGAATGAATTTTTTGTTTTTTTCTTTTTCGCCCTCCGTGGGTGTCGGTGCAGGCTCGCCAGCGCTAACTACACACTCTGAGGATTTATCCGAAGAGTGGGTAGTTATAATTTCCTGTTTCTTGTTTTCTGCTTCAGTTTCTGTTTCAAGAAAGGAGTGATTTTTTTGATTTTCGTTTTTTTTCAAAAATTCATTTTGATTTTTTTGATTATTTTTGATTTCGTTTGATTTCGTTTGATTTTCGGAAGAATCAAAATTGTTTTGATTTTTACCACGGCGACCCGCGCCTTCCCTTGCACCGCCTCGGCTCTCCTCTTTATCCAAGCTTGGCTTAATCGCAACGATAAGAGCGGCCAGTATCGGATCTTCCGGTTCAATGTCGCGAAAGACATAATCCATTAATGCGTCATAAAAACGCAACCTTAATTCGTCCGGCAATTTGTGCGCCATTTCATCAAAGTTGGCAAAAAACATAAAACGATCTTTACTCATTTTATCCCCTTTGTAGTTAGGTTTTTATTTTGAGGTAATTCAAAAATTGAAATTTGTTTGCGCGCGTCTTCCAGCCGCTTGACGCTTGCCTCCCAATAGCCCCGGTCTTTCTCAATACAGACAAAACGCCGCCCCAAATTATGAGCTGCAACGGCAGTAGTACCGGAACCCGAGAATGGATCAAGGATGATGTTGCCGGGCTTTGAGAAATCCTGCAAAATAGCTTGAAACAATTTTAATGGTTTTTGTGTCGGATGAATCCTTTTTCCTTTTTCTTCCTTTCCCGTAATAAAACCCATATTAACGTTTGTATATTTTTTCATCGGGAATGAAAAACTTGTCCATGCAAGCTCACAGTCAGAAAACGGATTCTTCAAATTATATTGCCCGATTTTATCCCAAACAATCCAAGCATTTGTCGGCTTTAAATGTACTGTAAAATAATTGCCACCAAAGATTATTTGATGTTTTGAAACTCTGAACATTTCCATAAAGATTTCTTCAGAAGGGATTTTATTATTCCAGTCAAATTTATCATATTCTTTATAAGCGACGTTCAATCCAAATTTTGACTTAAATTTTGATCCAATTCCATAAGGTGGATCCGTTAAAACCAAATCAACGCATTTGTCCGGCAATTTTCTTAAAACATCCAGACAATCGGCATTGATGATTTTATTTTTGTATTCTTTCAAATTCATCATAGGTTAAAGATTCCTTCCGGCGTTACTTTTATTTCCAAACACGGATAAGCGCTATAACGCTTTTTGACCAGTTCCCGCGCGGCGGTTTTTGCCATCTCGATCTGCTCGCCCTGCTCTTTTTCGCTCATCTGTCGATAAGGCTTCGGGAACGCCCGCAGCCGATCAATTAAAAACGTGGCGATATCACCAGTTAAAGTTTCTTTCGCCAATTTGGCACCAAATTCGTTGTTGTTCATTTTGTTTCCTTTCTTTTGTTGACTAAAAAAATTAAAACGTTAAAATTCACTCATAAATTTTGTTTTGGAGTGATAAATATGAATGAGATTTCGGATAAAGACAGCCTAGATGTTATTCGGCTAAAAAATGTAATTTCCTCAATGCAGCGTAACTATGATATTCTCATTGCCGAATACGAAGATGAGCTTAATTTTTATCGCAAAAACTATCCTCAGGCATATTATGTTTATGAGTCCTATTGCGAAGATAAAAAGAATTCATCATTTTAGCGTTCTTTTTCTCCAACTCCTCGATTAAAATATTTATTGCTCTTTTTTGTTTGATGATGCCGAAATGCCTACCGAAACAATACCCAGCACTAAAGCTTGCTATTGCTGTTAAAAGCAAATTTACCATTAGTTTTCTCCTTATTCTTCTTCCTTTTCTAAATAAAAGTCGTTAGGCTGAATTGCGCCATGTGACCATTTGATGATTTTTTTTAATCTTTCCTGACGTGGAATTACCTGTCGGTTCACATATCGCCTGATATCCTCATAGGAACATCCCAATTCTTTAGCCACCTGATCGAAGCGTATATTATTTGTTTTGCAATATTCGTCCAAAAACATTCGTACCTCCTGTGACTATTTAACACATTTAAAGTGTAAATGTCAACACATTTTTTGTGTTTGCAAATAAACATTTTTTGTGTATAATTAAAGGAGAGGTATATATGAATGCAATAATAAGGAAAAAGCGCGAAGAACTGAAACTATCACAATCCGCTCTCGGTAAATTAGTTGGGGTCTCGCAACAGCATATTGACAGATATGAAAAGGGCTATCCGATTCCATTAGATAAAGTGCTTGCGCTGTCTAATATTTTAAATATTGAAAAGTGGGAGCTACTGCCGGAAGAATTTAAACCATTAACTTCTAAAAAGGCCATTTATAAAATCGGCTATGTTCAAGCCGGGAAATTTAACGAAGCTTGCCAGCTTCCAGAAAGCGAATGGGAAAGCATTCCCTTTGCTGCTAATGATGATTATAAAACTGCCCGGCTGTTTGCTCTGGGGGTGCGCGGCGATTCGATGAACCTGACATTTCCGCCGGACAGAACCACATTAATCTGCTGCCCCTTGGAAGACTGGTTGATCGTTAACCCAGAATTGCCCCTGGAAGGCAAATACATCATCGCCTATTGCCGCCGCCCTGATGGCACCTGCGAAGCCACAGTTAAGAAATACACGCGCATTGATGACAACACCGTCATCTTAGTTGCTGAGTCGTCCAACCCCGAAATTAAACCGATCATACTCCAGCCAGATAGTAATCAGTACGAGATTGCCGCCGTGGTAATTGGAGATATGCGCACATACTAAATACTTGCTTTTTTCAAACTGCCGCCTTCGAGCGGTATTTTTTTTGCCCGGGTTAAAATTTTCTTTCACGTTTTTTCAATGAGTTACACAAAATTTGAGTAAAAAATAAAATTAAACACATTTTTTGTGTTGACATTTACACAAATAATGTGTAATGTGACTTCATAAGACAACAAAAGAGGTCAATAAAATGAATAATCTAAAATCAAAACTGGATCGACTGTTCTGGAGATATGAAGAAACAGCAACCTACTTTGACAAAATCAATTTGGTCGCAGGCTTTTCCGATTATGTCGAGAACATGGACGATTTGGAACTGGCGGAAAAGTTAGAAATCGACGCGGAAGATCCGGATTTTGATCTTGAGGTTTTGAATGCACGTCAAGCCGTAATGAACGGCGTTGATAAATGGTTGGGAATGTTGGGAATGTAGGGAGAAACATCAATGACACAGAATGAATTTGAACGGCGTTTCGGGGCAAATTACCAAGCTCCTGCCCGCAAACTTAGTACCGGCGATATTGTTACCGCTTTGATTTTAGCGCTCGGGCTATCGGCCATGGTGATCTTATGATTAGCCCGCAAGTTCAACAGGCAAATGCGATTTTGAAAAACTGCATTGAAGAAGGTCGGCTGCCGACGGCAAAAGAATTAATCACACTAGAACGTTTAACCAGCAATGAGGAATAAAAAAAATGAGCGATATTTTAGGCAAAATCAACCAAGACTGGTCACCGATCAAATGGACAGAAACAACAAACCGTGACAATATTCGCACTTTTGTCACCATTTGCAATGATGTTGTTGTCAGCTGTCAATATAGTGCCCCGGAATATGGATTGTATGCTTTCAAAATCGAAGGAACTGAAGAAAACATCAAAAATTTTGTTTTGAACTGGAAAGGATAATAATATGAAGACGATTGATATCCGCGGAAAGCAATACGTGACGGTCAATGAACGGCTGAAAGAATTTCGCAGTATGTTTAAGGATTATGCGCTGATTGGCCGTATAGTTGAACAAACGCCGGACAGTGTCATCTTTGAAGCACAAATCATTGACGACAAAGGCATTATCCGCGCCAATGGGTTCGCCCGCGAAACTTTGGGTAAAGGCGGCGTCAACAAATTCGCAATGTACGAAAACGCCGAAACTTCGGCTTGGGGGCGCGCGCTTGGTAACTTCGGCATCGGAATTGATACGGCCGTTTGCACTGCTGATGAACTGCAAACCAAGCTCAGCCACGAAGATGATACCGCTGATAACGGCCAGTTTGAAAAAGATGCTGCTGCTGCCAAACGTAATTTTACCGCGGCTGTCAAAGCTAACGATCCGGCTAAAGCATTACCCAAAAAACCTCTTTCCGAGCGCGTCGCAGCGCTGAAAGTTTTCTTAACCAAGAAGGACAAAGAGAGTTGGCAAAATGTTATCGCCAGCCGTAAAGACGAAGCTCACGCCGTGATCGACGCTGCCCTTTCAGCTCCCGATCCCTTGCTCCAAGCAGCCGGCACCGAAATGGCGTTGATTGTCAAAGCTTTTGAAACTATCGACGATAACATACCCTATTGATTCTGGTCAATTTTAGGAAAGAAAAGGATACACAGTATGACAGAAAAATATTTTAAGTTACGAACGGATTTGAGCATAGATTTTTGTGGACACAAACTTTTTCGCATTGAATGTATCAAAGAGATTGTTGCCAAAGAGATCAATGTTGGTGACCTTGGCGGCTATGTTGAAAAAGAAGACAACCTCTCCGGCGATGCTTGGGTCTACGGCGATGCTAAGGTCTATGGCGATGCTTGGGTCTATGGCAATGCTTGGGTCTATGGCAATGCTGAGGTCTCCGGCGATGCTAAGGTCTATGGCAATGCTGAGGTCTACGGCAATGCTTGGGTCTATGGCGATGCTAAGGTTTGTGGCGACAAAATAGAAAATCGTGTAGATTGTGTAAATATCACAAGTCAGTGCGGCTATAACGTTACAATTACTCCCAGATTTTTGAAAATAGGCTGTCAATTTCACACGAAAATTGCTTGGTGGAATTTTTCTGATACTGAAATAGAAAAGATGGATGGTGAAAAAGCACTAAATTGGTGGAAAAAGTGGAAGCCGATTTTAAAGGCAATTTGTAAGGAGCAATAGCAATGTTTTTTCATAAAGCGGCAAATATTGACGGTATTCTTCTGTTTATACGACCAAAATTAGAGGCAACTCTCAATTCGAGTAAATACGGTATCGATATTGAAATAAAAAAACATTCCCAGACCCGTTCACTTGAACAAAATAAATATTTGTGGGCGATTTACGATCACATTGTTAAATTTTGGAAAAGCACCGGCTTTATCGTTGATAATTTACCGCTTCGGTTTGTGACATCGAATTTTCTGCATGAATACTTTAAAAACCGCTTTGACCACAGAACCACAACTAAAATGACGACTGCTGAATTCATGAATTATACCGACAGCATTCAAAATTTGATTATTGAACAAAGCAAAGGCGATCATCGAAACGACCGAGGCGGCAAAGAACAGGGACGTCGCCAAGCTTAATGCAGAAAAAGCAACTTTCGACGCCGAAAAAATTCTCGCAGAAGGCAAGGCACAGGCCGAGGCTAACCGCCTGAAAGTGTCCGCAGGGCTTACCCCGCAAGAGGCGGCCGAATGGGAATACAAGACCAAGGTTGGTATCGCTCAGGCTGTCGCCTCTGTCAAATTCCCCGCAAGCATGATTGTTGCTGGCGGATCTGACGGAAACTCCGCTAACCCGTTTGACGTAATCGGCTTGCAGTCGCTTTATAATTTGTCAAATCAGATGTCAAAATAATCTCGACACCGCTCCAGGGCGGTTACCCGCCCCGGATTTTGAAAGGAAAAAAGAAATGACCAAAAACCCCGAAGAATTAACATCAGACTGGCAGAACGAAAAGCTTGAAAGAGGATGGTATTGGGCAAAAACTGTACACGGTTTCATTCAACCAATATACTACCTAATAACCAGAGTTAAAGGAGAATTGATTAAAGGGTTTGCAGAGGAACCAGAAGATAGAGTTGTAGAAGTCCTCGCCCCTGTCCCGCCCTATGAACGTTTTGTAGAACTCACTGAAAAGGCCGAAAAATACGACAGAATAAAGGTTAACGGCAATTATCCTGACAAGATTAGTAGACTGAAAGCTAGAATTAAAAAGCTTTTGGAAAACGAGAAAATTGTTGCTGAATTGGCGAAAGCGAGGGGTGATGACCGATGACGAATAAATACGAACCATATTCCGCCGAGATCCGGGCTAAATACCGGCCGCTTAGCGATGAGGAAATCAAAATTTTGGAAGGACAAGAAAGATGAAACTTGTTGAGATTAAAGACGTCCGCCCCGGACAAATAAGAAAAGTTACGGCTTATAATCAATGGAAAGATGAAAAAGAATTTGAAGTTTTAGCCGTTATTGAAGCAGCTGGAATTGGTGAATATGCAGAATTTAACAACTATGCTGAGTTTTATGATATTCAAACCAAACAGCTAATCGAAGATGATTCTGAAGAATTGCGTTTTTATGAAGACGGAGAACTTATCGGCAAGCTCGGCATCACCCACCGCATTGAAAATGATCGGCTGGTTGAAATTCCCAGAACAGCCGGATTTCAAACCGACGATGTTGTCAAATTCAAATGGGATCCGCGCCTTTATGTTATTAACCGTGAAATTGACTTCGGCATCAAAGAAACCCACCCGAATAACTCATGTTTTGAAGCAACACACGCCCTTTACGGTAGCCGCCAGATGGTGGACTTTGAACTTAAGCGCATCGGCATTTTGGGAGTTACCCACGAATTTATCAACGATCGGGAGAGAGAGATTAAATGATTAAACCGGGACAGATTTACAAAAACGATGATGTCGTTCCGTTGATATACACAGTTACAAACATCATCCATAGTAAAGATAGAAATAAAATCTACTGCATTTATAACGACGGAAGTTGTGGGCAAATACCAAATCATTTTTTAGAACGCTCAGAACTTTTTAAAACATTTTCGACCTGGCAAGAAGCCGTCAACTCCCCTGAATTTAACGAGGTAAACGAGGTAAAATATGACAAACAGAAATCTTGACGGATGCTATTTTCGCATCAGACGCGGGGGGAAATTTGAAAATTTGTGCTTTTCCGACCTCACCCGCGACGAGCAGGAGAGTATACTTAAGGACAAATCATCAGAGTATGTCTCCGCTCTTGCCATCCATCTGGCGGAAACGCTTCACCAAATCGGCGATCAATTAGACTTAAAAGGAGATTGAACCATGACAACACTCAAACTCGTTTTAACAGATCACTGGTTTGAAGAAATCAAAAGCGGACGCAAAACGCACGAATACAGAGAATGTAAATGGTTTTGGATTAAGCGGCTTATAATGGGGAAAAGTGATAGAAAAGATATATACCGTTGGGCGTCTGGAGATTCGTGCTTCACTAATTTACCCGAAGATATTAACGAGATTCCTTTTTGGCTTATGTACGGATTTTGTTACGTTGAATTCCAAAAAGCCTATCGGAAGAACGCTGAAAAAATGCTTTTCAATGTTAGAGATGTATATATACGCAACGGTAAAGAGACAGACCTAAAAATTGATAAGCCTGTTTTTGACATTGAACTTGGGGAGCGTATAGCATGATCATCCATTGTTTTAACATCGTCAACATCTGCCGGGCTATTTGTCAAGATGAACGCTTATCTGAAAGAAATGCCGTGTATTTTGCCGCCGGGCTGGCGGAAATGGCACTTTTCGATTTTGTAATCTATAATCTTATGAGGTGAACCATGATTGAAGGATACTATACCGCCGAAGAAATTAAGCACCAGCTCGGGCTTAAAGCACGTCCGGGAGACACCAGGACAATCAACAAATACGTCAAAAGCGGAAAGTTGGAGAAAAAGTCACTCTCCCGACAGATAAACCTTTACCGGTTCCGGCCGGATTTTAACCCCGAAGCGCAACAAAATTTAACGGATTTGGATTTTTGTTTTTGAAAGTAATAAATGAAGATACCTTATTTGACATCGAAAAGGCTGGCAAATGGAGAAGTGGCCTACTACTTCAACCTACCGGCACGTCTGATCCCGGAGGGCTGTACAGTCAAATCACAACCCTTGGGAAAGGACTATTTTCGCGCGTGTCAAAAGGCCTTAGAACTTTTCGAAAAACTTACGAAATACCGTCAAACCGGAGCAACACCGCTCAACCCCAAAACAGTCCGTCACCTCTGGAAAGAATATCAGACAACTCGATTTTATAAAGAAATCGGGAAACGGACTAAAGATCAATATGCCCGTTCTTACTCTTTTCTGGAAGAAAGAAAAAACGCAAAAAATATTTCACTTATAGACACTCCGCTGAATTTATTTGATTACCGAGCAGCAGACAAGCTTTTGGAAACGTTTTTAACAATCACCAGTATTTTTGATGTTAAAAAGCATTTTGCTTTTTTAAGAAGAATGTATAAATTCGGCATAATTGAAAAAATATTCCCAGCCGACATTGCAAACCCCTTTTCAAATATGCGAATTAAAACGCCTAAACCCAAACGTGAAAACATTCCGCATGAGCATCTGCAAATATTGATACAAAAAGCTAAAGAAATGGGATATTCTTATGTTGCATTGGCTATTGAGCTGGATTATTATCTTTGCCAACGTCCTGCGGATATTTTGAAATTAAGAAAAAAAGATATTTATAAAAAAGGCGACAATTATTTCATTTGTTTTGCTCAAAACAAAACCGGGGAAGAAATGCGTCTGCCTATTCCCTTACACCTCATCCCGCAACTTATGGCTCAGGATGATTATATTATCGCTGATGATTACGGGTCATTTACTGTAGAAAGATTCAGCAGGTATTTCAAAAAAGTAAGTGATGCATGTGGCTTTCGTTATGTTTTCAAATTAATGCGCCACACCGGCGGTACGGCTTACATCGAAACAGGCGCAACGACAGCCGAAGCAATTATGTTCACCGGCCATAAAGAAGAACGAATTTTTAACGAAGTTTACAAAAGCCCTACCGAAAGAATGGGATTAAACACTTTAAATAAACGTTTAGAAGCCGAAAAAGAACAAGAATAAAACTCTTTTTACCCAACTGCCTCTGCTTTTCAGAGGCTTTTTTATGTCAAAAATCATTCTGACTTTATTCTGACTCGGTTTGCTAATAGTTTGATTCTATGTGCATGGAGTTTGCATAAAAAAGTCAGAATAAAATGGCTTACGATTTCTCGCAAACCCTTGAAAATCAATGGCAGGGGCAGTAAGATTCGAACTCACGACCCTCGGTTTTGGAGACCGATGCTCTACCAACTGAGCTATACCCCTACAAATTTCTCCTGTCTTATATAGTATAAAAAAGCAGAAATCAAGTATTTTTTTATAACCCTTGCAAATATTGCCTTTCAGCGTTTTTACAACTCTCATATTTTTTCATTATTAGGAAAGAAAGCACTTTTTATTAACTCTTTAATAGGCTGGAAATTTAACCTAATAAAAAGTTTTCCCTTTTTCATCCCTAAACTCTCTTTAGGACACTTATTCACTATGTTTTCGCAAGGGGTTAAAGCCAACCTCATTAGCCGCGTTAGCCTCATTAGGTTTTTAGCTTTTTCCGCCCCGCCCCCTTATTTTCGCGCTCTTTTTGTTAAATGTCCACACTTATTACGCTAAGTCTTTGAAAGTTGGGGATAGTTAATGGTTTTCTTTGTGATGCTGTGTCAAATTTTTTAAATCTGATATTTTCTTTAAAGCTTTATGCTTTTTTATGTCAAAAAATAAAGGCAATTCAATTTCATCAATTATTAGTATAAAAGGGAGATGTTTATTTATTTTTTTTGTATTATCGAGAAATTTTTTATTTTGCGTATCTAATAATGCTTGAATTATTGAGCTATACGGTGATAAATTTAGTAATTTTGCACCTTTTCCTCTAAGGGTTTCTTGGTTAATTAGGTTATCTAATTCCTCAATAGTTATTTGTGTGACTTTTACTATATTGTATAAAGCTTCACACTGTCT
>OKTL01000126.1_pt1 | contig 50796 bp, 51 predicted proteins | sample 1606211 | NCBI WGS metagenome assembly OKTL01 (sample SAMEA3879538, study PRJEB24766) | human gut metagenome | biome: human-associated habitat; feature: feces | place: USA | collected 1985/1987 | reverse complement strand
GCCAGAGCCATTGGTCGGCGCGGCGCTCCGAAAGAATGCCGAGATTTCGCTTTGCAATTTTCAGCGTCCGCTCTGAAATGCCGAGCTGCTTTGCAAGCGCAAGGACTTCTTCGGCTGGTCTCGGCTGCGTCAGAAACGTGCGCAGCTCGTCCTCCATCTGCATGGTCTTTGTCTGCACCTGCCCGGTGCCGTTCAGGATGTTGTCAACGGTCGCGTCGCAGAAGCCTTTCCACTGAAAGCCATACTCGGGGTGAAGCTCGAATGCAATGGACGCACCTTCCGGCGCAAGGCTGTTTTTATCCTGCGCTACAATGCGGAGCGTATCACCGCTTTTCAGCCGCCCAACGATCAAGACACTCCGGGCAGATGCACGAAAATCAATGGACCCAAGACCTCGGTAGCCTGCCTTTAATCCTTGCGCCTTGTTCATATGCCCAATCAGAATGACGGCGCATTGTGTGCGTTCTGCCATCAAGGACATACGCTTGAGGACGGGACGGACTTCATTTGCGCGGTGCATATCCACATCGCTTCCGAGATAGGCCTGCAGCGGATCAAGCACGATCAGCTTTGCCGCTGTCCTGCGGATCGCTTCTTCCAGCCTTGCGTCACAGAGTGTCAGCTCCCGTTTGCCCTCGTCGATGACCAGAACACGTGTGCAGTCTGCGCCTGCGCTCTCTAACCTTGGCTTGATGGTGTCCGCCAGACCGTCCTCGGCGGTCTGGTAGATCACGTTCATCGGCTCCGCTGCCCGTTCGCACTCCGGCAGCGGATCGCCGCGCGTCAGAGCTGCAATGACCGCCAGAATGAAGCTCGTTTTGCCCTCGCCGGGGTCGCCTTGAATGATCGTCAGCTTGCCAAGTGGGATGTACGGATACCAGAGCCATTGCACCTCCTCCGCATTGATTTCGCTCATGGAAATCAGTTTTAATGGTGTGTTACCTGTCAAAAAATCTCCTCCGAATCAAAAAGTAAAGGTGCGTACCACGTTTTTCGCGGCACGCACCTTTCTACTTGTAGTATGGAGATTTTTCTGATACACTCAGAGTAATAACAGACAAATAAAAATCATTTGCGGACAGGTTTCCAAAGGAGAAGCGTATGTTTCAGTCCATTACGTTTTATGTTGGAGAAAAAACGCTTGGCATTTACGGAGAAGAATTTCCGCTTGGAGCACTGACAACGGAGATTTTGAACATCACGCCAGCGGAATATCAAGCGCTTGACGGCCGCTTGAAATCTGCGATAGAAGGTATGGCTCTTTATGAAAAAACACACAATCTGACCGACTGGCATCAGGCCAATGAGCAGATGCTCCTGCTGAATGAAGCACTCTGCCATCATCGTATTTTTCGTCTAATTCAGACGGACGCATATATTCTGACAGAGGCGAAGCAGCTCACAGAAATGCCGATTGCACAGGGTGATCCGCTTGAAATGGATGCGCACGACCACGAGATTTTACGTCAGATCTGTGCATATGAAGACTACTTGGAAAATCCGAAGAAATACGGCAGAATCAAAAATCCGGAGGAATTGAGCGAGACGCAGCGGGAATGGTATTTGAACTTGTATCCGCCCATTCCGCCAAAGCCGGAGGCGAAAACCCCGGCGCTGCTGATCGCACCTGTGCCGCTGGATTTGAAGTGGCAGATGTATAAAGCATATTGTATGAATTATGCGCAGGTGCTTAAAGATGTCGCCTCCGTCTGTCAGACGCTTCGTGCGTTTATTCGGGAGTCGCTTTCCAGACTTGAACATCTGTCGCCGAATCAATATATCGCGGCTCTAAATGGATTTTTCTTTCCGGAATTCCGACACAAATGGATCGCCAATCCGATAGAAGGCAGCGGCAATTATACGCTCTTTGATGATGTCAGAATCCATCTCGTGCCGCGGGAAACAGCACCGGATTCGGGGCAATTCAGGGTTTTTGAATACTACGAAACAGCGCATCTACAAACGCTTCTGAAGCTGGATTTCTATAAAGGACTGGAAGCCGGGCATCTGATTCGGAAGTGCGAACTGTGCGGCAGGCTTTTTCTGCTGCAAAAGGGCTATCACACAAAATACTGCGATTCTGCGAATCCGGATAACCCGCGCTATTCCTGTGCGCAGCTCGGTTACCGGACGCGCGGTGTCAAAGAAACAGCGGCGGACAGTCCACTGACACAGGCGCTTTCCCGCTGCTATCAGCGCATCGACAAGGACAAAGCCCGCGGCATCATCACGGCAGAGGAGCAGATGCGACTGCGCGCAAAGGCGGAAGAACTTTATCACGAAGCGCGAACGCAGCCCGGTATGCCCTATGAAGCCTTCAACGAATCCCTGGCAACCAGAAATCTCTATCCGCTCTGCGATGTGCAGCGCAAAAGTAAGCCCGTAGGACGCCCAAGAAAGCAAAACTGACGGTGCTGCGTGAGGAGGTGACAGCTTATGACGAACGAAGAACTGTACCGGCAATATCTCAGCGGCGACACGGAAGCCTTTGAGCAGCTCTATCTGCAAATGCAGGAGTTCATTGCTTCTGTGGCAAAGGACGCGGCGCAGAGCTTTGGCTGTTCGGACAAAGAAACGCTGGACGAGCTGTGTGCCGAAGGTGCGTTAGAGCTTTGTGAACGCCTTTCCACCGGGGTGTATGACGAGGATCGCGGAAAATTGACCACATATCTGCATCCGTTTCTGCGCGGGAAAATGTACCGCTATTTGGAGGCAAACCTCGGTGCGGCGGTACTGCCCAAGGACGAAATGCAGCGCGTAAAGCAGGCGCAGCGGCTGCACAAAGAGGAAAACCTTTCTCCGGATGAAGTTGCACAGATGCTCGGCGTTTCCGCTGAAAAAGCTGCGCAGCTGATCGGCTGCAAGACGAAGCCGCTTCCTGTCTCTGCGCTTTCAGATACTGATCCGGACGATGATCCGCTTGCGTGGCTGCTGCTCGACCAGCACGCTCTCACGCCGGAACAGGCTGTTTACCGGCAGGTCTGCACGGAGGAACTGGAGCAGCTTTTTCACACACTCAGCGCGAAAGACCGGGCAATCCTCGGTCAAACCTACGGCGTGTTCGGCTACGAAAAGCTGTCTGCAGACGAGCTGGGCCTGCGCGAAATGCTCTCGCCGGATGGCGTGACAAAAGCCAGAAAAGCTGCACTGGAGCGTCTGCGCAGCCGGTATCCCGGCAGCGGCCTACACCTCTGGCGGGATGTGTATCATGCGCTGAAAGATATTTCAGATATCTGACAAAGATACTGTTTTTCAACAGAGTTTTTACAGACGCGGTATTCAAAAAGAGAAGGACCAGAGGAAAAATCCTCTGGCCCCGATGGTTTATTCGCGCGGATATGAAGTATTTATCAGCGGCATCTGTCTCAAAAAGCTCCGGAGCGAGCAGCATGAAACAAATTTAAAATAGTCAAAAGATCCACTAAAAACTGTGGATCTTTTGCGCTGCAAGGGTATGATTGTGTGCTGGATTCTAAAGAAATCTGACATTTGCCCCACCCATGCCGAGCGCGGTCTTGATGCCGATGCCGCTGTAATCTGCCCAGAGCAGGATGGCGCGCCACAACTCCGCCAACGGAACAGGAAGTCTGGAGTCCAGCGTAACCTTTCCGACAAATGCCGGAATATATACATTCTTTAGATGATATCGAACGGATTTCAATGTATAATCGCGGATATAAATGCCGCTTTCCAGCATACACAGTGCGTCCGGGTCGCAAAGCGGATATTCCTCACAAAAACTGTTCCAACGATTCACAAGACTTTGCAGAATCAGCTTTTCCTGTGGAAAAATCACATAGCGTCCGTTTTGCTTGAACGAAGCGGCACTCAGAAACTGAATTTCCGTGCACAAGGAAGTGGTCTGGCGCGCCTGTCGGATGATGTCTTCAAATTGAATCTCTGTTTTTGGCTGTTTGGAAACAACAGAAATTTCACCTGTGTGCAGGGAAATCGTTTCAATCGATTCTATAACCGGAGCAAATAGCTCAGACGCTCCCGTACTCAGAAGATGGATATTCCATATAGACGTATCCTTTTCTTTATCAAACGTTACGAACTGAGAAATCGGGTGGTCCTGCTGACTGTGAAGCGCTTCCGCTGCGGCAGAAGGAATCTGCGTCAGCAACCACGCATACAGCTTATAGCCATCCGACGGCATAAGCCGGGCGGACAGTTCTAACTGGTAAGTCGTTATCAAGAGAGCTTCACCTCGCACAGACCATATGGATACAATTCACCTTCGTAAAGCGCATATTTTATAGTTCTCGGCGAGATACCATCCGCGCGGTCTTCTTCGTGTCGGTGCTTGCGGAACGAGCGGCTCAGCTCGTTGATTGCCGCTTGCAGTCCGTCCTTTTCGCCGAGGTACGGATATGTAAGCGTTTTGGAAAAGAAGCCCACGCCGCCGCCCAAAAAGAGCGTGTTGTCATAGGAAACTTCTGCCGCATGACGCGGCGCTGTAAAATGGCATAAATAGGTTTTCTCGTAGAAGCTGTCAAACGTCCGAACGCTGCTCATCAGGCTCTCTGCCGTAATTTTCTGATGCAATACCGACTGATCGAGCGTCAGTTTGAAATGAAGCTTCGTTCCGGGACGGATACACTCGCGGCAGAGGTTGATCCGGTGCGTCTGCCCATTCGGATCTGCATCTGTTTTACCAGCAAGGATCATGCAGGTGTCGCTGACCGGCAGGCTGTCCGAAATGCTGAGGCCGCGCAGGATACTGTTCACTGCGTCATCCAGCACAGCGCCGTTCCGATCCTTCTTGAGTTTCAGCGTATGGAGATATGTCCCTTCCGGAAAACCCTTGCGCGTATCGCCAAACGCAGAATGTGGAGAATTGTCCGAAAGAATCCAATCAGTAAGAATCGCGGTACGGAGCGCACCTTTTACACTGCTTCCGGGAACATAGACGCGGCCGTCTGCTCCGCGCACAAAGGCGTTGATTTCCTTCAGAGAATGCTCTGCGTCGAGCGCGTCTGCGGCAGCGATGCTGTAGCGGCTGACAGCGCGGATATCGTTCAGGCTCAGGCAGCATTCTGCCGTGAGAAACCGGTAAAGATCCGTCTGCGCCCCCAGCATGAACTGTGTGTACTTATCTTCCAGCTTCCGTTCCAGCAGCAGATGAAAAAACTTTGTTTCATCTAACAGCATCACTTCGTCGCAGGATACTCTGGCAAAACGCGGCGTTAAAAAGACATATTCTTTTTTCACATAGCTTTTGCCGCTGCCAACAAAAACTGGAGCTTTTGCAATCAGCGTCAGATCGAATACCTCCAGTTGTCCTTCGTGAATCATAACGATACCCCCAGCAGAACAGGAGCTGAATAGCGGTAGACAGGATGTTTTCCGCTTTCTCCGACGTTAAACAGGCCGCCGGAAAACTTCCGCTTCAAAACAGACCCTGCGGCAAAAAAATACTGCGTGTCTTTCTTCTGCGGCTCGGCTGCATAGGTTTCAGATTGAATAAAGCCGCCTCTGCGGGTCAGCTGATAATAGGCACCTTCTAAAACAGCTTCGAGGTCTTCCGTTTCGGGCAGCGCCGTCGTCAGCATCAGATAAGAGTTGCTTTCCCGCGCAAGCGCGTCATGCAGCCACTCGGTCTGATCGTCGAATGGCTCGTCCAAGAAAATCACATCCTCGATTTCAAAAGAACCATATCCGGCGCTGGTCTTCCCGCCGATCCCGCTCATGCCGAGCAAACGGAGCAGCGTTTCATAATAGGGGCCGTCCTCCTCCGGGCAGCACAGCATGAACCACAGGCCGCAATCTTCAAAGAACCGGAACACGCCGACCTGATACGGGTTAGCGTCCTCACCGTCTGTAACAGCCGCTTTCGTGTAATCCTCATGCACGCCGAAGCCTTCCGCTGTTTCTGGAACAAATGCGGCCCCGCCGTGTACGGACACAGAAAATCGCTCAAAGGCATGCACCGGGAGCCAGCGCAGCTTTTTCATGGTCTTTCGCTGCCTTGCCGGAAGCTCCTCGGATGAGGGCGCATGGATAAAGGGCTTTGGAAGATAGAATGTATCGCCGCAGTAAGGCATAGCGTCGGAAAGCGTCAATTCTCCTCGCCGGACGGCTTCACAGAGCCGTGTCACGCCTGCTTCACCATCTGCGTGCAGAGCAGTATGGCAAAGCGCTGAGAAGAACGTATCGGCGCGGAAGGTTTCTTCCGATGCGTAGAGCGACATTGCAGCGTCAGACAATCCGAAGTGGACAGGTGCGGTGAACCGGAGACTAAACAGAAAACAACTCATAGTTTGCAACCTCCTCAAAGAGGCCCGTCAGAGAAGCCGTATCCGCGTCACAGGCAACACCGGTCAGGTGGAAGTTTGTGAAGCTGACTCTGCCGCTGCCGCGTGAGCCATGTCCACCGAGATAGTCCAGCTGCAGCAGCTTCATCCCCTTTGCGAGCAATGCAAGGTCTTCCTGTGCTTCGCGCTCGCCGCTAAATTCATAGACAATGTTCACGCCGAAGCTGGTTCCCGGCACGACGCGCTCGATCTGGCGCGGATTTGCAACAGAATTGATCCGGTCGATGGCGTTTTCAAATTTCACCTCGGTCAGGCCAACCGCTTTCATCTGCTCTTTATTATTGACAAAGCAATCGGCAAACTGGAGCCGCGCCGCTCTGACTGGCCTAGCGCTTCCAAACAGGCGCAGGATCGGTGCTTCGTCGTTTTTGAAATCCGGCATATGTTCGATGTCACCGGAAAAACTTCTTGCCAGCAGCGTGCGGAGCTTTCCCTTGAGGCTGCTGCCGGGAACGATTGGATTTCCCGTGAGCGTATCGCGGACAACAGGACTGTCGACCGCACCGATCGCGGAAAAGGCGCCGGATGCGCCGATATGCATACCGGTTCGGACGATCAGATCACACTGAATCAGAATTTTCCCGTACATACTTACGCCTCCTTGCCGCCGTAGTAGCGATGATACGCTACCAGCGCTTCCATATAGTGTGCAAACGCAATCAGAGTCTCGCGATTTGTGCTGATGCCCTTGAGATATTGCAGAAGATGTGCCTTTTCGACAAACACCTTCGTTGCAGGATCGCGCCCGGCTTCATATGCTGTGCGGATGCGCATCATGCCGATACCTGCAATGCTCTCCTTTGTCAGTTCCGGTTCGGTACGGAGCCGCTCGGCGTCATAGATGCCGCTGACGAGGCTCAGAAGGTTCCGGATTTTGCTGGTTGTGATCGTCGGGCGCTGACCGCTCATTTCGCGCATGATCGCGTCAGCGCGGTCGATGTAGTCATCGGGAACCTTTTCGGGCTGAATTTCTGCGAGCGGCTGGTTGTAAGTCGGGCGCTGCTGTGCGCCATACCCCGAACGCTGCGGCGGACGGGACTGTCCGCCGCCAGAATAGCCGCGGTTGTAGCCACTGTAGCTGTTATTGTTGTATGCCATCTGTATCCCCCTCCCGGTTCTCATAGACATGAAGATAAATTGCCGTGATTAACTCGGCGCGGTCTGTTTTGTTCAGCGCCCAGCGGTACATCTTGTCTGCAAACGTCCGGTACGCGCCAAACGCAGGCGATGTGCGCGGCGGCTCCAGCCGGGCGAGCAGATAGGCGTATCTGGCAAGCTGCAATTTGCCGTCCTTCGGGTCCTGCGCCGTGCGCAGAAGGTCGAGCGTCCGATACAAAAATGCAGTTCCACGCTCTTGACCGCGCGCGCCGAAAAAAGCCTCTAACGCAGCCTTTTTCTCGCCCAGCACGCGCCCGGTAAACGTGTTCCAGTCATAGCAGTGCGCACTTTCAAACAGACAGACGGCATCTTTGTCCGGTGCCTGCTTTGCAAGGTCCTCCAGATCACCGGAAGCTGCCGCCGAGAGGCGGACCGGGTAATGATCGTCCACCAGAGCAAGTCCCGCGCTGATGGTAAGCGCGCCGCAGGAGAAGGCGGTGAATGCCTGCCGGATGCGAAGCGCAGCCTCTACAACATCATTCCATGCGCCAAGTAAAAACACATCATCGCCGCCGGAATAGACGACCGTCACGGCAAGGGCCGGCTTGCTTTCAAAGCGTCCGGAAAGAATATCGTTGATGTAACACTTAAAGAACAGGGACATCTGCCGGGAAAACGCCGCTGTGCGCGAGATGGTAACGAAATGCTCGCGTTCCTGCGCAGTTGCTTTTTCCGGGCGCTCGAAGCCCGCGACAAATGCCTGCCCAAGATTGTCCACGTCCATCCGGCACACGCCGATGCGTTTGACGCCGTTAGCTTCCTGCGCAAGCGCTTCTATGCTGTTGCTGAAGGCATAGTCTCCAACGTAGATGCGCGTACTGTATTGAAGTCCGGTATAGGCTTTGTTTTTGGAATAAATTCTCGTCACAGCTTCGCCGCCGTTTAACCGGCTGCGGGCTGTTTTTTCGTCCATGAAAGTGACGCCGACCGTGCCATCCGGTGTAGGAAGCACGAAGTCTGCGCTGTCTGACTCCCCCGGGCTTACAAAATAGATGTCGCAGCGCTGAATTTTCTCAGACAGCGAAACGAACAGCCGGCACCAGCTGCACCGTCCGTCCTGAAGGCTGTCCGTGCGTCCGCAGATTTTGCATTCACGTCCGCCATCGGCGTGGGTGCTGTTGAGCTTCAAGATTGCCTGCGCATCATAGCGGTGCAGCTTGTGCCCAGCCAGCGCAGAGGATACGCGCCGGAACATCTTCTTGTAGGGACTTTGTTCAGCAGGAACGTCGATCAGCTCGTTGCCGCTGCACGGGGTATATCCGTGCGCGAGGAACAGCGAAATGCCGAACTGTTCCGAGAGCCAGTCGTTGAAGCGCCGGTTCCAGCGCTCGATCGCTGTCCGGACTTCCATGGTGTTCGGCAGGAGCATATAGCAGTGTCCGCCGCCGGTATAAAGAAGGTTCGCCCGTCCGACGCCGCATAAGGACAGCAGCTCGTCTGCGTAATGCTCCATCGCAAGTTCAAGAAAGAACGAGCGGCTTCGCAGCGAACGCAGCGCCTTGTCAGATGCAACCGTGTAAATAAACTTCTGGATGCCGGAAAAATCCGCCGAGTAAAGAAGAAACGCCTGCTCGTCCATGAACTGCTTTTCCTTGTCGAAAAGGCGCTTTTTGAACTGCGTTTCCTGTTCTGCCGCCAGATACTCGCTGATGCAAACGCCGATGGCGGCAGTGGTCTTTAGATGGTCAAAGAGTGAAATATCCGGGCTTTCCGCTGTGTTGGTGCTCGATGGGAAGGCGCTGAGGTAGCTTTCCAGCAGACACAGCAGGGAGTTGAGCCACTGCTCCGTGCGCGAAAGCTCCGCGAGTCTCGGTGCCAGCGCGTCAACAGCTGTCTGATACTGCGCCGCCGTCAGCGCGTCCATGTTTTCCAGCGGCAGGTGCAGCTGCCCGGTCTGCGGAACAGGTGAGACCGCCTTTCCGGGATGCTCGCCGTTCATATGCGAAAAGACGGATACAAGCGGCAGATAGCGCCGGAAACTTGTTTCTTCCGTGTCTATGCTGCGCCGGTCGGCCGCGGCGGAGATATTGTCCGCGATGCAGGCAATCCACGCAATGCTGCTGTCCGCAGGCGGCGCGGCGCGCAGTGCAGCGGCATGGTGCAGGCGGACGCAGTCGAGAATGTCCGGGTTCTGGGGCCAGAGCTTTTTTAAGTACGCATAGCCGAGGCTGCTGTGATCGCCGGTTTGTCCGCCCGCACGCAGCACCGGCTTACCGATGTCGTGCAGCAGACAGCCGAAGCTGACGCGCACGCTTTCTTCTCTCAACGTGTCTCACGCTCCTTTGTTTGAATCTTGGCCCCTAGCGGGGTGTAGGTTGTTTCCATGAGTGAAATTCGGATGTATGAAGCACAGAAGTTTCCGTCCCCTTGCGGGGTGGGGGTTGTTTCTTGTATGTTACACTGGGCGGGCCGACTTGCTAGTTTCCGTCCCCTTGCGGGGTGGGGGTTGTTTCACGGGACATCGACGAATCCGTAGCGGCTCAAAAAGATTTCCGTCCCCTCGCGGGGTGTGGGTTGTTTCATAGCGTATGACAGACAAGGAAATCGTGCAGGCGCTGTTTCCGTCACCTTACGGAGCATAAGTTATTTCCTGGTACAATGGCCGCTGGCTCGGCGTCCTGCGGTTTCCGTCCCCCTACGGGGTGTAAAGTGTTTCATGGGCTTAGAGCAAACCGCGATTGAGCGACTGCGTTTCCGTCCCCTTGCGGGGTATAAGGTATTTCGGCCACTGGCGCAAGGAGTTCGGTGGGCATCGGTGGTTTCCGTCCCCTTACGGGGTGTAAGTGCTTCAGGTCGTCACGACCGGCAAGCTGCAGATCAGCAAGTTTCCGTCCCCTTGCGGGGTATGGAGTGTTTCTGGAAGAAAAAGTAAACGGCGAACTTTGGATTGTTCCGTCCACTTGCGGGGTGTAGATCGTTTTGTAAATCCCCTGAAGAGTCCGTTGAGAATTGCGACGAGTTTCCGTCCCCTTGCGGGGTGTGGGTTGTTTTGGCAGAGCTGCACATTCTTTCTGGTGCAACAGGAAAAAGAATTGTCAACTCTGCTGTTTTATTGTATCATATTGGCAGATGGTTTATCAATAGCAAACTGAGAAACTGCAAAGTGCCGTGCGAAGCGCATAAAACAGCGACTTAATTTGTACTGTGAAAATAGAGGTTCGCACACGTAAGAAGGTTCATAAACTCGAAAGCGAGGAACGATCCATGATGAGACTATTGTTTACCTGTATGGGTACGTCAGACCCTGTGCGCGGATACCACGATGGCCCGATGCTGCATATCATCCGCCATTACCGCCCGGAGCTGATCTGTGTGTTCCTTTCCGGCGAGGCTGCGGCGCTCGACGGCTGTGGCGCGCGGCTGGACACCGTTTTATCGCACATTCAGAACAACTGGGGCGGCTATGCGCCGGAGCTGCGTGTCGTGCGCACACAGATTGATGATCCGTCAGACATGGACGCCGTCGGTGCGCCGATTACGGAGGCTGTGGCGGCACTGACAGAGGAGTTTCCCGATGGAGAGGTGCTGCTGAATCTCAGCTCCGGCACACCGCAGATGAAAATTGCGCTTGCATTTCTCGCCGCCGATCTGCGGCGCAGCATGCGCGGCATTCAGGTCAAGAATTTTGAACGCGCTTCCGGCACCACCGAGCGGACAAATGCCCCTGATTACAGTGTCGCCGACGAGTTGGAGTGCAACGAGGATGAAGCGCCGGATGCTCCGAACCGCTGCTCGGAGCCGGAGCTCATGCACATGCAGAGGCAAAGAGCCAAAGAACAGCTTCTGACGCTGCTTGACGTACGCGATTACAGCGCGATTTACACGATGAAGAATCTTCCAAACCAGCTGAAGGCGCTGATCGGGCATCTGGACGCGCGCGACCAGATGCAAAGCGAAGCGGCGCGGAATTTTGCGCAGAATCTCAAGCTGCCGTTTTCTTTGTACCCGGTTCGCACTGGTGCGCTGCGCAGCGATTATGCGGAGGTCAGCGAGGCGTATCTGGTGCTGCTCAACCGCAGCCACCGGCAGCAGTATGAGGAGATGATCCTGCGTCTTAATCCGCTTGTTGTCCGGCTGGAATTGCAGCTAATGAAAACCGTGCTGGCGGGGCAAAACCTGCGTTTGGAAGACGTGATCGACCGTCCGTATTCCCGGCGGCCGCGTTTCGTACCGGATATGCTGGCAAATAAGCTGCCGGAGGTCTACCAAAGCGTTTGCACATATTTTGGTGCGCCCCTTCGGGAGAGCGACGTCAGCATGGAGCTGTGCTATCGGATTTTGGAGCATCTGCCGGATGTTCCTGTAGATGCTATGCCCGTGCTAAAAAGCTGCAACCTGCTGAACGAAAGCTGCCGCAATTCACTTGCACACCAGTTGACCGCCGTGACTGCGGAGCAGATCACCGCCGCCTGCGGCATGCAGCCGGCGCAGCTGCTGAACCAGGTGGGCAAGCTGATCGCTTCCATTTATCCGGAGTGCGACCCAGCGCTGTTCACGATCTATAAACGCTGCGGAGATTACATCAAATCCAGGATTTTATAGGGAAATTTCTTAGAAAACGCAGCAGCGAGGAATAATATGGCTAATATGTGCGTTAAATGCCGAGTGTTGTCAAAACCCTCCGTATCTTCTGCTTGTCAATTCCATAGTCGGCTGCTTCACTGTACAGGCACTTTATTCTGTTATTAAAATCTTCGCGCGTTCCGCCATTTCTAATAACTTGTTTGCGCATTCGATCCAAATACGATGCAACGGCATCTGAATCACAACTATCTTTTATCAAGTATATAATGACTTTTCGAGTATAGTAATTATTACGCACATCGCTGCGGCAAAGATAGTATTCTGTGAGGATTTTACTTCGGGCAATGATGCGTAGCAGGTCGGCACCATATGGATCGCTATTATCTGAGACGCTGTCTGGTGCGAGGTGTTCATCTGCATACTGTGTGATGAGCCGTTCCCAGTACTTTGTTACGGTTTTAGGATTTTTTCGTACCAGTTTCTGAAAGGATGCATATATCGCTTCTCTATTACGGAGTTCAAGTGCTTTATGAAATAACTCCTTGGGATCCTGGTTCCTATCCAGCTTGATTGCTGCGCTGTCAATCGCAGCATTTTCAATGTCATTTTTCTTAAATAAGTCCGCTGGTTTTTCTGGAAGTACGAAATGGACTTTACTCAGTTTATCCCGAAGGATTGCGGAATTGATCTGCTCTGTGTATATCCATTCAACTAATACCACCCCATTTTGCTTGCACTTTTTCTTTTTGAGAGCGTCATTTTCCATCCGATGTTCTAATGCCGCCTGTCCGCCGAAGAACTCAACGCTTTCGTAATGCTGCTGTCCTTGATACTCAAAACCAACTTTTATAGATGGCACATAGGCATCTAAACTTTGACGTTCCAACCACTGACTATGATATTGAAAAACCACATCAGGGTAATACATCTTGACTAGTGAATACATCTCGTATTCTCTTTTCCAACGAACGTATAACGCTTGGTCAATATCAAGCGATTCAAGAATTGAGCGAAGCGTTTCCTTATACAGTCCCAAGTTTCCAATACAGTGGGCTGTGCGATATGTATTGATGTGCATATCAATATCGTCAAGTAATTGTAAAAGTCTTTCTCCCATGCATTCTAAAAAGCTTGGATCTGTAATATTTGCATGATTCCGAATTTGGATATATGCAGATCTATCTGGTCGTGCGCCAAGAATCTTTAATCCGTACTGCTTCAAGTCCCTAGCGATATTTTTAGCCGGTTCCTCGTAAAATGTCAGATAAGAATGAATCTTGCAATAATGCAATGCATAGTCCATCAGTCCGATGTAATCGCACTGTTCGCGATCAAATACGGTAAAGTAGACAAAATCGCTATCTTCAGCAAATAGGCTCGGAATGTGCATATGTCGCAAGGCATACTTTGCAATCAACAACACGCTCTGAAATAACTCGGTTTCTCCCTCCTGATAAATAAAAGCGAGTTCCGTTTTCGGATCATATTGAAATTGCATAAGGTATTTTTCAAAAACAGATTTTTCCGGAACAGCTTCTACAATTTGAGGTATATCCAAAGCTGAGACTACTTCCTCATGGATCAGCGTGCGTTCCACAGTCTGACTGTCAATAGATTTGCTTTCAGTTTTTTCTTTATGACGAACTGCCTCAATGTCAACAGGGATGTTTTGTGAAGGTACTCCTGTACCAGTATTAGTTGACTTCTTTTTGAACCATGAAAAGAAACTCATGCCTTACACCTCATATGTCAAATAGACAAATAGCCAAGAACAGTTAGCCATTTTGGATTGTTTGGTATAATTTTACCACATCATTTTGCCACTAACAAGTTCAACGCAAAATCATATTTTTTGCAAGCAGCAGATTTTCGCCACTTATGCCAAATTCAAATTAGAAAGTCCCTTGTATTGGACATAAAATGTTCTACACTGGATTTACAGATCAAGGAATTGGAGGTGCAGCCCATGCTTCACAGTTCGCAGAAGCGATTTGACAAAAACGGCGATGGCAAACTGACCGGCGCCGAGTGGCAGCGGTGGTACTGGCGCACGTTCGGTGATGAGATCGAAGCAAAGGAAAGACGCCGCCGCAATCAGGCTGCGGAGCAGCAGCGCGCCGAAATTGCCGCGCAGTTTGTGGGGCGGGCTGTGAGCATCATCAACTGGATGTGGCGCGATCTAGAGCATCTGGAGGGTGAGCGCGAGGATCAGGATATCCGCACGATGCAGCTTGCTCTGTATATAATTTCCGCGGCCATGCAGATGCAGAAGGTCGATGAGAGCATGCGCTATCTTCTGCGCGCCTTCTGGCAGCGTTTCTATCCGACGCTGGGCGAGAGCGTCTATCAGGCATTGTGCGCGAAGCAGCTCCTGTTTGAAGAATATGGGGTGATCTCTGAAACCCGCCTTGGCTCGTTCTGGAAAGGGCTTTTGGATGAGCTGCCGCGGGAGCGGCGTGTCGGAAAAGATGCCGACCTGCGAGAGTTGCTGAACGACGCAAACCGTCTCTATAACTATTTCCGCGATGACAGCGCACCGGAAATTGATTTTGCCAAGGAGATCGAGCCATACTGGGCAGCGATCCGCCTGCCGGGAGAAACGGAAGAACCTGAGGAAGACGACGAGGACGAGGAACCGGAGGAAGAATCTGAGCCTTGGACAGAATATTACGAAAAAGAAGCACCTGCGGAGGGATCTGCGGGCGGCGGATATTATCAGTTCTGCAAAGTGCAGTTCAAAGAAAACGGCGCAGGCTATGCCTATCTGACCGGCGGCATCTCTCTGAAGGCCGGGGATTTTGTCATAGTTCCGGTTGGCCGGTACGACGCGGAAAAGCTTGCACGTGTGACGGACGTTTTCGTCTGCTCTGCGCAGGATGCGCCGTATCCGCCGGAAAAAACGAAAGTTGTACTCCGAAAAGCAGAACAGACCGCTTTCCCGGAAAAGCCGAAAGCACCGCCTGCGGAGCCGGTCAAAGAGGAGCCGCCTGCTGCCCCTGTGCAAGTGAAGCGGGAAGAACCGCCTGTCGCACAGCCTGTGCCTGTCGTGCAGCCTGCGCCTGTTCCGCAGGCAAAGCCGACTTTCAAACCTGAAATTTCCAAAAAGCATGTCCGTATCCCGTGGAAGGGTCTGCTCGTGACCGCTGCAATCGCGGCTGTTTTGATTTTTGCGCTCCCGCCGCTGCTCCAGACCGCTGAGGCCAACCGCCAGCAGATTATCGCGCAGCAGGCCGAGGAAGAAGCCCGACGCGAAGCCAGACGGCAGGAAGAAGAACAGCAGCGCTTGGCGGCAGAAGCAGCGGCCAAGGAACAGCAGAGAACGCGCAATGTGGCGATCCACAAGCAAAAAAGAGCGGGCCTGCCCTATATCGGCCTGTCGGAGAGCAGCATCAACTCGACACAGACGCTCGGAAGTGCAGGCACGTCTAAGACAGAGCAGCGTCACGAACACGATTGGCAAGGGAATGTGGATACGGTCGTTTCGGTGACGTACACATGGTACACGGAGAATCGGAAGGCAATCTTTAAGGCGGTCTGTGAGGACGGAAAAGTAGTCACAACGCAGCAGCTCGGCGGAGGCGCTTGCTGGAACGGATATAAATTGCTTGTCCCCGTAGTAAAACCCGAGCCTCTGCCGCCGCAGACCTTCAACTATGGCGGCTCGAACAGCCCCGACACCTCTCTCGGCCCCGGTTCGACCGGCCTGCGGGATGAATATGACAGCCCGGAAGATCTCTATGAAGACAATCCCGGCGATTATGAGGATGAGGACGAGGCTTGGGATGCGTGGGAGAATGACTGAGTGCCGCCATATCTATAAACAGTTTTAGAGAGGAGTGTCGCAGCTTGCTTTTGCAGGCTGCGACACTTCTTTGTTGTAAAGAAGCGCGGGAAAATCACGCGCTACATTTGCACATGAATTTTCACTATTTTCACTTGTTTCATGTGAAAATAGTGGTATAATAAAAATAACCAACACGGAGGTGTGATCGATGCAGTACGAAAACGAGCGCATGGAATTTAAATCCCAGCTGACAGATGATATTTACAAGGAAGTCATCGCCTTTACGAACACGGACGGCGGTGTAATTTATATCGGCATTGACGATCAGGGCAATGTGACAGGTATTGACAATGTGGACGAGACATACACGCGGCTGACGAACGGCATCCGCGACGCGATCCAGCCGGACGTGACGATGTTCGTGCGTTATGTGCTGCAGGAGAACAAGGTCATCCGCATTGAAGTCGGCGAGGGCAGCTATAAGCCGTATTATCTGAAGGGCAAGGGTCTGAAGCCCGCCGGCGTTTATGTGCGGCAGGGCGCGACGAGTGTACAGGCGTCGCCGGAGCAGATCCGGCAGATGATCAAAGATTCGGACGGCGACGTGTTTGAAGAAATGCGCACCGTGCAGCAGGATCTGACCTTTGACGAAGCTGCGGCTGCGTTCAAGCGGTACACGGTGGATTTTTCAGAGGACAAGTATATTGCGCTGGGGCTTCGGAATATTCACGACGATCAGTACACCAATCTGGCGCTGCTCCTGTCCGATCAGTGCCAGCACACGACGAAAATTGCCGTATTCAACGATGAATCCTGCACCGAGTTCCGGGACAGCAAGGAGTTTGGCGGCTCGATCTTCAAGCAGTTTGAAAACTCAATCAACTATCTGGCGCTGTGCAACAGGACAGTCTCTACCATCAAGGGTGTCGTCCGCACGGATAAACAGGACTATCCCGAGGAAGCCATCCGCGAAGCGCTGCTCAATGCGCTGGTGCATCGGGACTACAGCTTCAGCGGCAGTATTATCATCAACGTGAACGACAGCAAAATGGAGTTTATTTCTCTGGGCGGTCTCCTGCCCGGTCTTTCCACGGAGGATATCCGTCTCGGCGTTTCTCAGCCGAGGAATAAAAAGCTGGCGGAGATCTTTCATCGTCTGCGCCTGATTGAAAGCTACGGCACCGGCATCCGCCGCATTTTCAAGCTCTACGCAAGCTGCCCCGTCCAGCCCAGCATTGAGGCAACGACAAATGCATTTAGAATCGTGCTGCCGAACATGAACGCCGCTTCTGCGGGCAAAGAAAACGCGGCGGAGGCAAAGCCCGCCGCGCCGGTCATTACGCCGCAGATGAAAACGGTTCTCGAATACCTCAAAGAATACGGCGAAATGCGCGACGAGGATTTGCAGGAGCTGCTGCATATCAAAAAGACCAGAGCCTATCTGCTGACCCGCCAGATGAGCGAGGAAGGGCTGATCGAGATCGTCGGCAGAGGGGCGGAAAAGAAGTATAGATTGAAGTAACGAGGAGGTGCGCTATGGCACTGGAAAATAAATTGGGGCTGACGAGTTCTGCAGATCTTGCGCGGGAGGAGGAACGAATCAGCAAGAAAAAGGCCGTGTGGCTGTTTGAAAGCGGCACGCTGGACAAGCTGCCTGTCGGCACGTTCGCATCGCTCAAGGCGATTCACAAGGCGCTTTTTGAAGACATTTATGACTTCGCAGGCAAGCTTCGCACGGTAAATTTGGCGAAAGGCAATTTCCGTTTTGCGCCGCTCATGTATCTGGAAGCGGCGCTGGCCAACATCGAGAAAATGCCGCAGAGTACATTCGATGAAATCATCGAAAAATATGTGGAAATGAACGTTGCGCACCCGTTCCGCGAGGGCAATGGGCGCAGTATGCGCATCTGGCTCGATTTGATGCTGAAAAACGGTATCGGACAGGTCGTGGATTGGCGCAAGGTCGATAAAGAGGACTATCTGCTTGCAATGGAGCGCAGTCCGATTAAGGACGTGGAGATTAAAGTGCTGCTGAAAGCTGCGCTGACGGATGATGTAAATAGCCGCGAGGTTTTTATGAAAGGCATTGACCATAGCTACTATTACGAGGGCTATACGACATTTAAGGCAGAAGAACTGTAAGGAAGGAAAGAAAATGTCTAAAATACAATCTGTTGAACCTAATATTGCCGATTTGGCGAATGGATGGCTCAAGACCTACAAGCTTGATTATAAGCTCGAACAGGAATCTCTTAATATGGAGATTGACCAGGCGCTAAACGATTACTATTCTAAAAATGGCGGGGTCGGTGGAAACCGCCCCGATGTAAAGCTTCTCTTGCGAGACAAGAATTTGGTCAATTATCCTGTTTTGATTGAATACAAGGGATATAAGGATAAGCTCGTCAAGCTTGATGCCGATGGAAAGGTAGCAAATAAAACCACAAAGAACCAGCCGGATTTTAAGAGCATCAATTCCTATGCTGTAAACGGCGCAGTGCACTACGCAAACGCATTGCTTCATTATACAAGCTACACGGAAATTCTTGCGATCGGTATGACCGGCTACAAAACCGAAAGCGGTGAGCTGAAATATGAAATCGGCGTATACTATGTGTCAAAAAGCAATTTCGGTATTGGTCAAAAAGTCGATGATTTTACGGACTTATCCTTCCTTAAGAAAGCAAACTTTGACAGGTTCATTAAAAAAGTCAAGCAGCTCAATCTGACGCAAACTGAAATTGAACACCTGAAAGAGCAGCGGGAACAGGAAATCAATACAAGCCTTGTAAAACTCAACAATGATATTTACCAAAAAGAAAAAGGACTGAGTGAGCGCGACCGTGTATATCTGGTTGCAGCATCTATTATTGCTACACTCGGCGTTCCGGGCAAGGTTGCAGCGCTTGAAAAGCAGGAACTGAAATCTTCTACGGAGATTGGAAATCGTGACGGCGATATTATTCTGCGTAAAATCCAAGCGTTTCTAAACGAAAAGAAGCTGCCGCCGGAGAAGCGGGAGCTGATTGTCCGTACGCTGCAAAATACGCTCACCACCGACAACATCAATAAGGTTGAAAACGGAGAAAGCCAGTTAAAACGCGTGTTTACAAGAATCGTTGACGATTTGGGTATATACTATAAAATTGGTTTAAGCACAGACTTTACAGGTAAGCTGTTCAACGAAATGTACAGCTGGCTTGGCTTTTCACAGGATAAGCTGAATGACGTTGTCCTGACGCCTTCCTATGTTGCCACACTGCTGGCGCGCCTTGCACGCGTAAATATGGATTCTTATGTGTGGGATTTTGCGACCGGTTCTGCCGGACTTCTCGTTGCGGCTATGAACGAAATGCTGATAGATGCCAAACTATTTTTTACAAAGGCATAATGCCAAGTGAAAGAATTTAGATTTTCCAGTGGATTACAACTTCCTCACTGGTAGCGTCAATTTGTGATATGAGAATATCAACCACCTTGCGCTTATCGTCAAAACTTACGGACTCCCAATCATCCAGATAGCCCGTAATGCTGTCAATCTGTGAAGCGGAAACGGAATTAGCGGTGAGGTCTGCAACCAGCCGGAGCTGCTTTTGACGTTCCGCGTCCAGTTCCTCAATACGGTTATTTGCGTATTGCAGGAGCAGCGGGTTTGCCCCGGACAAAGTGTCCAGAAGTTTCTCAATCTCGCTTTCTGTCTTTGCAAGGGCAACGCGGGCGGCAGTCAGTTTCGGGTTATAGCTTTGTTCCTTTCCGCCTTTCAGCGTGTGGAATTTCTGCATCTTCTTAACCATCTCGCCGTACACAAATGCCTCCATGCTTTGCGCCGTTAGTGTACCGGCTCCCTCACAACTCCCATTTTCGGCCCGCTGCTTGCACCGCAGATAGGTAACGCCATTTTGGGCTCTCAGAGCTGCCAGCGCATAGCCACAGCGCCCGCACTTGATTTTCCCGGCCAGCCAGGTATTATGGCATTTACGGCCATTCTGGAAAGAGGTGTTCTGTGACAGCTTGCGCTGGACAGTCAGCCAGAGCTGGGAAGAAATGCGGCCCTGGTGTGGGGCAATCACAAGGATTTGTTCCTCGCCCTCGCGCCCCTGATAGAGATAACAGCTATTGTCCCCTGTGAACATTTCCGGGGGACTTTCGATTTTTACGCCCTGGGCCTTGTAATATTCATAGATGTCCATATCGGCCTGGACATAAACAGGATTTCTCAGAAGTTTTGAGATAAAGCCCCGTTGCAGCGCCTTGTCATAGACCTTGATGGAGTGTTTGACAAAGTACCGGGTTATATCGCCGTAGGAATTGCCCGGCTCCGCATACATTTGAAACATGAGCTCGGCAAAATCCATTTCTGCATTTTCCACCAGCTTCTTTGTCTTGATCCCGTCCATAACGATGGGCTCGGTATCAAAGCCGTATGGCGTCCGGCCCCGCATATAGTAGCCTTTGGTACACCGGGAATAGAAAGCGTCCTGCACACGCATCTGGATGCTTTCGCGTTCCAGTTGGGCAAAGACAATGCAGATGTTGAGCATCGCCCGGCCCATTGGGGTGGAAGTATCAAATTTTTCCGTACAGGAAACAAACTCCACATCGTATTGCTTGAACAGCTCCATGAGCTTTGCAAAGTCCACAATCGAGCGGCTGATCCGATCCAGCTTATAGACGATCACCCGCTTAATCAGACCCAGCCGGATGTCCTGCAAGAGCCGCTGGAAGTCGGGGCGTTCAATGTTCTTGCCGGAATACCCTTTGTCTTTGTATTCCTTTGCCTCACCGCCTTTAAGTTCGTAACGGCAAAATTCAAATTGACTTTCAATGCTGATACTGTCCTTTTTGTCAATCGACTGCCGCCCGTAAATTGCATCAATTCTATTATCCATAATTAGCTCCCTTTCTGTCCGTTGGGAGCCAACCTACAAGTATATTATACCTCTGTCGCCCCCTTACAACAAGGATGACTCCGGCCTACCCCCGCTGCCCGGCATACTTGCGGAACACATCAAACAGCCGCCGCTCAACCTCACGGCTCTGCTTGTCCTGTTCCTGCGGGGAAAAAACGGGGGTGAGATTTTTGACGGTAATCGTACGATCTCCGAGAACAGCCGTTTTCACTTCACTTTTATATTTGACCTGCGCCTGCATAAAATCCCTCCCATACGATAATAGAAACAGAATGTTGGAAACACCAAGGGCCAGCACCGCAAAAGTGCTGGCCCTTGTTCGTCGGCACCTCTGGACAAAGTGTCCAGAGGTTTTGCGTGCTTTAGGAGCGCCGCGCTCATTTTCTTGCTCCGTCATAAGACAGCCATACTCGGCAGCGGCGCTCCCCCACAAAGGGGGCGGCGGCCTGCGGCCCCCGCGCCTCCTTTGCTGAGAGGAAACTTCCTCTCACATACCACCAGAAAAAGAGGGGTGAATGGAGATGGTAACTTAGAAATTTTCCTGCAAATATTTTTTCATGCGCTCAATTCCGCATTTCACGGAGCAGCGAACGGCGCTCTTGTCCACACCCTCCTCGCGGGCAATCTGGCGGTAGCTCTTTCCAAGGATCAAATGAGCGTCCACGCGGCGACCCTGAATTTCCGGCAAGGAGTTGAGGGCGTTCCACAGCCGGAAGAACAGCTCCTTGCGATCCATAAGTTCCTGGGGGCTGGGCTCGTGCAGGCAGGCGGAGTATTCGATCCCATCGTCACAATCCAGGGAATAATAAGCCTTGTTGTAGCGCACCCGTTCCGCATGGGCGGCCTCGCGCCGCTTACTGGCTATGAGTTCCTCGGCTACCTCGTCAGGCACCTCCACCAGCACGTCCGTTAAGTACCAATAATAAAAATCTTTCAGATTGATCGTTGTCATAGCTTGTCCTCCATTTTGTTTCGGTTGATGGGTTGAACGGAAACAAAATGGGGAGCTGGCGGGGAGCGGCACCCTGGGGAGCCGCCCCGCACCTCTGGACAAAGTGTCCAGAAGCCGGACAAACAAAATGCGCCTGCGTAGCACAAGGCCACGCAAGCGCGTGAAACGACAAATTCACTTATATACTGCCAAATTTCGCATCCACCGCCGAACTGCTCCTGTTCGGTGGATGAGCTTTTTTTGACAGGTTAGGGGGATGGAAAAAGGCCACGACGATACCTCCTGGACACCGCCGTATCCTTAAAAAAGGGCGACTTTAACACACCCCCCGTATTCTTAATATTTCAAAAAAGAAAACGGCGGCTTTGATTTTGATATTTCAAGGCCGCTGTTCTCTAACTTCGCGCAAATCTGCTATTAGCGGCTCTGTGCGAATGATTTATGAAACTTGGTGTTTTGCAAATACGCGGCGAGATATAACTGCGCCAATTCCTAAAAAGAGCAGTGCTGTCGGGATTGCCCACACCGCATACAACATACCGTTACTCATTTGTTCCACTGATAAGAGCGAAACGGCTTGCACATGATGCAAAGGTAAAAGCCCAATCAAGCGGAACAACGGATTTGCTTCTGTGATTGGCAGCAAAACCGGAAAAAGAAAAATTGCCATAGACGCAACGAAAGCTACAATCTGATTTTTACTGATTGCAGATATAAGCAGCGTAATTCCCGTTACGCTGAGAGTACAGGTAAACGCCAAAAGGATTTGATATTTTAGCAACGTTCCACAAGTGATATTGAAAGGAATGAACCCCTCTGCATAGTCGCTGGGAGCGAATAGAATACTACAATCCAGCCCTTCCGTTCCGTAAAAGATAAGAGCAAGAAGCAAGTTAAAAGCCGCAACCAGCGCGGTAGTGAGAATGGCGGTAAGAATACCTGCTGCTACCTTTGCAGTAGCGCATTTGGTTTTGCCGTATTTGCTTGTCAATATGATATTGTCAACGCCTTCATACTCTCCGGAGAAAATCGGAGCAAGCATGATGATAACCGCAAGAGCAAGCACGATAAAAACCCGCACCATGTTTTTACTTGTTGAAAGCCAACCATCTACATAGCCAATTTTGATTTCTTCATTACCGAACACATCCGAAACACTTAATCCGTTCCAATTTCCCTCTTTATCAGAAAATCGGGAAAAGGCGGCGGATTGTGTAGCGTTTTGATACAGGTACATCGCATTGAGACCATGCAGATCATGGGTCGGCGCAAAGTCATTCATCATTTGCTGTACTTTTTCGTCGGTCAATATTCCCTCGTATTTCGCGGCAATTTCCTTGTCGATTTCTACTGCCGTTTTACCTGAACCTTCCGCACTTACACCGTCAAAAGCATATTTGTTTTGATAGGTAGAAAAGGAAATCAAGACAGAAAACAGAAGTATTCCAACCAGAACAATCAAAGATAAACGCTTTGAAAATACTTTTCGCAGTTCAAAAAGAATTAGTTTTTTCATTCTTCACAACCCCCTTTGAAATAGAACAGGTACAAATCTTCCAAAGTAGGCTGCACCCTTACCACATTTTCCATAGGCGGACGATCTCCAATAATCCGTAAGATTGTCTGATTTCCGCTGATGTTACGCAGATTGCTTGTATTGTAGGCAGCCGCGTATTTTTCCGCATAGGCAGTCGGAACCGTACATTCCCATACTTGACCGTCGATTTCAGAAGTAATCTCCTGCGGATTTCCAAAATGAATGATCTGACCGGATTTCATCATAATGATTTCCTCTGCAATAAACTCCACATCGGAAACAATATGCGTAGACAGAATTACAATGCGGTCTTTGGAAAAGGCGCTGATCAAATTGCGGAAACGGACGCGCTCTTTCGGGTCAAGCCCTGCCGTTGGCTCGTCTAAAATCAAAATGCGGGGGTCATTGAGCATGGCTTGTGCAATTCCTAAACGCTGTTTCATGCCTCCCGAAAAAGTTTTGATTTTGTGCTTACTTTCCCTCGATAAGTCTACTGCTTCCAGCAACTCTTTTGACTTCTTACGCGCCGCCTTTTCGTCCAATCCTTTCAGAGCCGAAACGTAGATCAAAAAGTCATACGCCGAAAAGTCGGGGTAATACCCGAAGTGCTGCGGCAAGTAGCCTAAGAGGTTTCGATATTTCTCACCCAGTTCAACAATGTTCCTGCCATTCAGCAGGATTTTGCCGGAAGTAGGCGTTTGAATATTGCAGAGTAGCCGCATAAGCGTTGTTTTTCCTGCGCCATTTGCGCCCAGCAAACCGTAAACGCCATTTGTCAAGGTGATGTTCAAGGCGTTCACAGCCGTTTTAGAGCCGAACTTTTTTGTCAGGCCGATTGTCTTTAATTCCATAAAAAACGCTCCTTTCTCCATAGGGAGCAATAAAAATACTCTCCATGTGTTTTCATGGAGAGTATAAAGGGGAAATATCTACTTTTTATCTACAAAGTGGGAGATTTGAAATAGGCAGATACATTCGCTCCGTTGACGGTATTCCGAATTTGCAAATAGCCGTTATGGTGTTCACAAAGCAGCTTGCAAATATATAACCCAAGTCCGAAATGCTCAGAATGGTTGCTTTCCCCTGTGAAGTACGGATTTGCAGCTTTTTGTAGGCTGTCTTTATCAAAACCATTCCCATCGTCCGATACGGAAAGCAGCAAACCGTTGTCATGCAAGGTGAAAGATATTGTTACTAAAGTCCGGGCATACCGCACAGCGTTAGAAATCAAGTTGTTGCATACCTGTGAGATAAATGCACTGTCAAGAGAAAGTTGCAAAACAGATATGTCATTTTGTAAAATCAACTCTTTTCCGTTTTTCGTACAAATGATTTTTGCACTGTCATACAAAGAAGATACCAACGGTTGTAAGTCAATCAACTTGTACTCTGGCTGCGTATCTTCCATACGCCTAATGTTGCTCATACTGCTTACATAGTTTTCCATACGGGAAATATGCTTTCCCATTGTGGCGGCGGTTTCCCTCGTTTGGGAATTGTCGCTGGTTTGCAGCATTTCGTTATAGCCTTTTAGTACTGTTAGAGGGGTACGCAAATCGTGAGCAAAAGCGGCGTTGAGTGCTTTTCGTTCTTCAACTTGCCGCCACATTTTAGAGAAATTGTCCGCAAGGGTTGTCCGCATGATTTCAAAGGACGCGCAAAGCTGTCCCAATTCATCGTTGTTATCATAGTCGATTGAAAAGTCCAAGTCATTGTTCGCTATTTTTTCAGAAGCAGTCCGCAGTTCCGCAAGCGGCTTTTTCAGCCTGTTTCTGTAAAACAGCAGCGCAGCAGCGATAATACAGAATGCAGAATAGATAGGAGTTGCAACAATGGGAAGTTTCTCCAGTATCGCAATGGTACGCTCGTCCTCTTTAGACATCGGGACGGGCACTATTCCGATGTAAGCGCCGTCACCCAACTGTTCCCCCTGCTCATTCGTCAAATAATATTTTTCGCCGGACGGGGGATAAGATGCTCTGATACCTTCGGCAGCACTACCACAGATCGAAAAAGTCGTTACGGATAGAAAGACTGCGAGTACAACAAAGGCAATTACATAGAGAACAAGGCTTTTTCGGAGAGATAAATAGTGCTTGCGGCAATTTACTTGACCCATTTGTATCCACACCCCCAAACCGTTTCAACATACATATGGTCGGTATATGCAGCAATTTTAGTCCGTATCCTGCGGATATGCTCTGCCACAACGCTGCTGTCGCCCTCGCTGTCATAACCCCAAATACGCTCATAAATCCGTTCTTTATCAAAGACCTGTCCTGGACTTTGAGAAAGCAGTTCCACAATATCAAATTCCTTTTTTGCAAGACCGATACGCTTATCACCAAAGAACAAGCAACGTTCTGAATAGTCAATCGTCAAATCACCGGAAAACTTGACTTGTGCTTCAAAATTGTGTCGTGCCTCCCGGCGCAGATGAGCACGCACCCGCGCTTCAAGTTCCACAAGTGAAAAGGGCTTCACAATGTAATCATCGCCACCAACAGTAAAGCCTTTTACCTTATCTGTATCTTCGATTCGAGCAGTCAAAAAAAGGATTGGGCAGGATATGTGATCGCGGATACGCTTGCAAACTTCTAACCCGTCTGTTCCGGGCATATTGATGTCAAGCAAAATAATATCCGGTTGTTTTTCCACTTGCTTTAGTGCTTCTGCACCATTGAAAGCGGGCAGGACACGAAAGCCCTTGCTTTCAAAAAAGCTGCCGAGCATAGAAACAATGTCGCTTTCATCATCAGCAATCAGTATTTTTGATTCCACTTTACGCACCTCCTAATAATTGAGTGTAGCACTCAACTTTCAATTATTTATCAATTTTACTTGCGGAAAGAAATCGGAACTTTAATATATATTCTACTTTACATCGGTCCAAAGCTCAATATCGGAAAGTGAAATTAAATAGTCGGTATTATGAAATATACACTCGTTCAAATAACGATACCTGAAATGTAAAATTACATTAGGTGATATTATGAAGATTGAGAGAGATGAACGACGATTTGATTTTCGCGATATAGGGCTCGCCATCAAGCGGGCACGGGAAGCCGCCGGGATGACGCAGGAGCAACTGGCTTATATTGTTGACCGGGCTCCACGCACTATCATGTATAATGAGAATGACGGCCAACACCCCAGCCTCAACACCTTTTATCAGATGGTAACAATGTTTGATATATCGGTAGATCAATACTTCTATCCGTCCAAAAATAAAGGGAGCGAGTGCAGAAAGCGGATTGACGCCATGCTGGGTTCCCTGGACGAAAAAGAATTAAAAATTGTAGAAGCCACCATCCAAGCGATGAAAGCGGCTAAGGAGACGGAGGATGCGTAAAGAGCACGCGCCTCCGTTTTTTGCACCCATTTCCGGGCCTGCACGAAACGGCAAGCAGGGCAGGTGTGCCCACACCTGCTATTTTGCGTGGCCGGGGGCCCCGCAAAAATGCTTGTTGGGGAGCTCCCCAAACCCGCCGGACTTCTGGACACTTTGTCCAGAAGTCCTTGTTGTCTGCGGCCCCGGCGCTATCGCTCCTGGGCCTTGTTCCGCTCGTCCGTGTGGCCGAGCAGACAGTCGATGTTCCCCTTGACCGCCACGGCCTCCCGCATATCCGCCTGGGCCTTGCGGTATTCCGCATAGAGGGCTTTTTTCTTTTCCGCCAGCTCCCGCCGCTGCTTTTTCAGCGCGTCCATCTTCGGGAGCTTCGCACCGCCCAGCAGGTCGCTCATGGCGGCCTTTGCCGCCCGGTAGTCAGAAAGCTCCGCCTCATGCTGGGCCAGATACTTTTTAGAATACCGGGCCGCCTTGTAGCCGTCAAATACCGGGCGCGTCTTTGCGTACTGCACCACCGCACCCATGAGCTGGGCCGTGTGGGAGAGCGCCGCCTCGGTGTCCCGCAGCTCCCCGGCCAGTTTGTGAGCCCGATCCACCGCCGCCTCGGTGCTGGCTGACAGCGCCGCATAGTCCGTCAGCCCATGCTCCCGGAGATACAGGAGCGCGGCGGCCATCTGCTTTATGTTATAGACTTTGGCCCACCGCTCATAGGCCGGGCCTTTGCCCTGGGCCAAACGGTTTTGAATGTCGATGATGAGATCGACACGCCGGGGTGGGGGCGGGCCCTCCTGGGACAGCTCCGGGATCGGACGCTCTCCGGCAATCACCGCCCGAATGTCCTCCGGGTCAAAGCCGGGGCCCAGGGTGGACGAGCGCAGGCGGGTGGGTTTATCCTGCCCAGGGGCAAGAAAGGAAATGACACCGCCCCGACCACGCTTCACCGCAAAGCCGGACTCCTCCATAAGCCGCAGGAACGCCGCAAAGTCGGCGGGGCGTTTCCCCAGGGCTGCCACGACAGCCAGCCGCACGCGCTGTTTGGCCGAGGGCGGGCGCTCCCCGATCCATTGTCCATAGTGGAGAAAGCGGCCCTTGCTGTGGAGCTTCGGGTTTTGGATCACGGACAGGTCATGCTCCAGGCATACCCGGTCAGAGAGCCGCCGCAGGGCTGCCGCCGATCTGAAAAAATCCCGGAATTTCCCGGTATAGTCCAGAGTGGTGGAATTGTAATAAATATGATTGTGGATGTGCTGGCGGTCTGTGTGGGTGGCGACAAAAAAGGCGTGCTTTCCCTTTGTCCAGCGCATGGCCGTTTCATAGCCCACCCGGTTTGCCTCCTCCGGGGTGATCTCACCAGGGCGAAAGGACTGCCGGATCTGATAGCACAGCACATCCGCATCCCGCCGCTGTTCCCGGCCCGTGACAGCCTTGTACTTTGCCTTTGCCAGAAGAAACTCGGCGTCGGCGGTACGGTGGTCGCACTCATAGGAGGAAATCAATTCGCCGCCCTGGGTTTTCTCCGGGTTCTGTCCATAGTCAAAACGGTCTTTCAGCGATTGGGCAACGGTTTCCCCCTTGCTGATATGATGGGTCATTAACCGCGTTGTGGCCGTATGCTCACCTCCTCCCCATAAACGAAAATCGGGCGGTTGGGATTTTCCCAGCCGCCCGGCACTTCTGGACAAAGTGTCCAGAGGTCATCAGCTCACCATAAAATCCTGTAAGGCGTATTTTGCCCCGTACAGACGATCCAGCAGCCAAAGCCCGATGGCCGGGAGCCCAAAGGGGGAAACAAGGAACGCCAACACCAGCATGGCGATACACCCGGTATGCAGCCCTGCGAAAAAGGCGCAGGCCGCCAGCAGGACGAAAACCGTACACGCCAGCCAGCACACCGCCCCCGCTATGCAGGAGAGGAACGAGAGCACCGCCACAATGAGCATCAGCGCCAGAACAAAGGGAGCCGCGATGATTTTCAAAATGATACGCATGGTTCATACCTCCTACAAAAGTTTGATACTTGCCTCTATATGTATATTATAACTCCGCAGGAGGGGGCCAACAAGGATGACTCCGGCCCGGCGCTTACCGGCCTATATTCTGATTTCCCGCACCTCCCGTCCTATGGAGTGAGCATACCGCATGGTGAACAATGTCCCGCCGCGCTCCCGCCCGTCATACACGGCGATCACCCGCTGGGACTCCCCGGCCATGTAACGGTTGCGCTGCATAAAGCATGAGGGGGCATATTCCTGACACACCACCTTAACGCCCTTGCAGGCCCGCAGCAGTTTTTGAAACTGCTGATTTTTTGTTTTTAAGCGGCCCGCATAGGGGATAGCCGCCTCCAGGAACAGCTCCGGGCGGTGCTCCATCTGTTCCGCCACGATAGCCGCAAACATGAGATCGACCCCCTCGGCAAAACCGGAAATAAACCGGGTATAGCCCTCCGCAATCGCTTCTTCCACTTCACGCCGGAGCTCCTGCTCCACATAGGCGATCCGCGCCTCTGGAATGTCCCGGTGCCCTGTAACACAACAAGTTTTTTCAGCCATAAAAAGCCTCTCCTTTCTGCAATATTTAAGCCTGTGCACACTCCAAAGATAAAGGATTTAATATCGTATGTCAAGGAATACACAGGATGGCATATCGTATTTTCCGGGTAAGCACGATATACAATAATGCGAGAAGGGAGGGTTGTTCCCGTGTACGAGGAATTTACTCAAAACCGTATCGCACAGTTGCGGATGCAAAAGAATGTTTCGGCCCGTGATATGTCGTTGTCGCTGGGCCAGAACAACAGCTATATCAATCAGATCGAGAACAAGAAAGCCCTGCCGTCTTTACAGGGTTTGTTCTATATCTGTGAATACTTTGGTATCACGCCACAGCAATTTTTTGATGATGGCAGCGCCTATCCCGTTCAGCTTGCCGATCTGGTTGAGGATATGAAAAAGCTGGACGCCGCCTCGCTGGAGCATATCGCGGCGATTGTGAAAGAAATGGTAGGCAATAAATAATCTCATGTGCGATGCAAGAAAGCAGGGACAAAACGGAGAGCAGCCCTCCGTCTTGTCCCCATTTTTTTGCGCCCACTTCTGGACAAAGTGTCCAGAAGCCGGGGCAGCCGGGGAGCTTGACGCTCCCCGGCAAGGGTTAAAGCTCCACCACCGCCGACAGCTTTTTGAGCAGATCGGACAGCGGTTCCCACAGAGTTTCATAGTCCCGCTGCAACGCCTTGATCTCCTCCGGGTAAATACCGCCGTAGGTGTTGGCCTGGATCGCCACCTGATTTAGATTGTTAGAGCACCGCCGCTGGAGCGATACCAGCTCCCGCACGTCGGAAAGGTCAACATGGAGCACATAGCCGTTGAGGGCCATTTTCCGCACATAGGCCCCCAGGTTGCGGACGCCCGCCTCGGCCATGCGCTCCCGGATCAGCGCCAGCGCCTCCTCGGACACCATGACGTGCAGGTGGATGGGGCGGCGGCGCTTCTTCTTGTTCACCGCTCCTCACGCTCCCGGCTCCGATAGGGGCGAGGCGGCTCCTTTACTTTGTCCAGCGGCTTTTCCTGTTCCGGGGGCGGGTCCTGGTTATTCAGTACCCCGTCCAGCATATTGTAGTTGTGCTCGGTGGCGATCTCCGCGCTTTTCATAGGGTTATATTTTTCTTCCATAGAATCCTCCTTGTCCTATCGTTCGCCCCGGTCAGGGGCACTCCGTTTGGGTATGTCCTGGCCCCGGTCAGCCTGGGCCTCCCGCTGGGCCGCTTTCAGTTGTTCGGCAATCGGCTGTTTGCCTTTTTCCCGCTTGTGAGCTTTGGCCGCCTCTTGACGCTCCACCCCATGGGCGCGGGCGGCCAACTGCTCCGGGGTAACATATTCTTTCACCGCATAACTGCCGAAATCAGGATAAAACCAGGTCAGCCGCTTTTGTTCCGGGGCATGGTGAGCGTCCTCCCATTTTCCTACTACCTGGGCCTGGGCGTCCATCTGCCGCCGAATATCCAGATTTTCACGGGAGGGCCGCAGCTCATAATCCTGCATTTCCCGATCCGTCAGGGGCTGGGCATAGGTGATCACCCCCCACGCCTGGAACGCCTCACCCGGCACCTGCTGGCGGGTGGGGTATATATCCATGTGAAGCGGGCGGTTGAAATAGCTTTTGGGATAGGTGCCGATGTCGATGGGGCGCTGGGTGGAGTAGTATTTGTAGGTTTCCTTGTCCGGGGCCTGTTCCACCTCAAACACATGATAGCGCCGCTGATAGTCCTCAGCCCGGTTGTGCAAATCCCGTTCCGCCATATCCGGCTCGTTGTGGTAATGGCCCCAAAAGAAGTCCCGGTGTCCGTCCTGCTCGTTGAATTGCCATGTCACATAGGGGTTAGGAGCTTTAGGGTTTTCCCCCAGTACGAAGCCGCACTTGTTGTCAAGCAGGATCGTGCGGCGAATCACATAGCCTTGATTTTCTTCCAAAATAACACCTCCTTGATGTGCCGTCACCTCTGGACGCTTTGTCCAGAGGTGACGGGTTAAGATGTTGACAGCATTTCGGTAAAACAGGGGCAGACCATAGAAACATACAGCCTACCCCCAAAGCGGCCCCGGAAAGCCTTGATACAAGCGGGTTTTTGAGGGGCTAATTGTCAACATCACAGCTCCGTTTCTTCTGCATATATTCCCGTTGCTGGCGGCGGTGGGCTTTCTTTGCACAAGCCGCCGAGCAGTAGGCCAGCCGTCCATCCAGAGGGACGGCCCTGCCGCAAATGGGGCAAGGCTTAAACTCCGGCCTGGGCCCCTCGGTCAAAAGGGCTGCCTCCAGCGCCGGATCAAGGGGCAGGACGGCCTCCCGGAAATAGCGGCAGTAAGCACCCGTCCAGCATTTGCCGAACATATAGCACTCACACTCCAGGGGCAGGCACCCATATTCCTTATCATAGTTGGCGCACCACTTTGTCACCAGGGCGCGGATTTTCCTTTTTTCCTCGCGTGTCAGTTCACGGGCCACCGCCTCACCTCCCGCCAGAGGTTTTCAAAAGCTCCCGGTAACAGGACACACAGCCGATCCCTCGCCAGTAGGGACAGCCGGAGCAGCGGGAACCCCTGGGCGCTTTCGGGACAGCCGGGGCCGTAGGCCGGGGGCGCTGCTTCATCATTTTTTCATAGGGGTTATTTGTGAAATTCACTCCTCGTCCTCCTCGCTGTTTTCCTCGTCCTCGTCCCAGGGCGGGCCATCGTCCTCATAGTCCTCCTCGCCGTAGTCATCCTCCGGCTCGCCAGCCTGCTGTTGTTTGGGGCGCAGCACCTTGAAATAAAACGCCGCTCCGCCGCCCACCAGGGCCACGGCCAGCACCGCCAGGAGCATCCCCGCGTTGCCGCCCGTTTCCGGCTCGGCCTCCTCCGGGGCGGGCTCCTCGGTTTCTGTGGGCTCCGGCTCAATGCCCACGCACTTGCTTATATTGACAGAGCAGACAGCACAATCCGTATTGACGGCCCCCGCCGCGCATTTTTCAGAGCAGGAGCACACCGCTTGTTCCACCCCGGCAGCCTCCGCCGCAGCCAGCAGGTCGGCCTCGTCCACCACATTCAGAAAATAGGTTTCGTATTGCTCGCCCTCTTCGTCCACGGGCTTGTCATAGTCAATGACGATATAGAACGTGTTGCCGCCGCTGGTCTGGACGGTAATGAACTGCTTGTTGGTGTGCTCGTCATAGAGCAGATCGCAGGTCACAAGGTTGCCCTCTTCGGAAAAGCCCTCGCCGGGCTCAATGGTGGGCTCCGGGGCGGGAGCTTCCTCCGTCATGGTGGGATCGCCGTAGTCCGCGCCCTCGCCGCCGTCCGCATAGGCATACGCCGGGACGCTAAAGCCGCATAAAAGAACGACGGCGCAGAGCGCCGCCGCCATCACCCGAAAGCGTTTCATCTTCAATTTTCCTCCTTTCCGCCGTCCTCGGACTTCTGGACACTTTGTCCAGAGGTGCCGCTGTCCCGGAGCCGCTGGAGCACCAGGGGCAGCTCCTCCAGGGAAACGCTCATGCCCCGCACGATGTCCACGATCTCCTCGTTTTCCGCCTCCCGATGCTTTTGCTCCAGCTCTTTCAGCCGGGCCTGCTGTTCACTGATTTTGGCCTTGACCTTATCAATCTCGGCCTGGATTTTTTGGCTCTTACTTGCCGCCATAAATAACCTCCTTGTCAGGGTAAACGCCCGTAGGCGTAGAAATGAGATTGCCAGTAGCTTGTATTCAGGTTCGCGTAACTGATGGGATCACCACAATGGATCATCATATTGTCCCCAACATAAATCCCACAATGGGACACGCCCGCCGTGTCATAGGTGCCGACAAAGAACACCAGATCGCCGGGGCGAGGTGCGCTGGTGGGGGTGCAGATGTTATAGAGCCCCTGGGCTCCCAGGCGGCCTACATTCCAGCCGGAATGATTGATCACCCAGGACACAAAGCCGGAGCAGTCAAAGGACATGGCCGGAGAGCTGCCGCCCCACACATAGGGATAGCCCAGGTATTTCTCCGCCTCGCCCAAAATGGCCGCAAAGGTTTCATCGTCCAGATATTCCTTCGGCACGTCATAGTCAGCGGGCGGGTTTGTGATGTATTTCCCCACATAGGCTGACTCCGGGAACAGATCGGGCCTGTTCCCCAGGGTGGACATATAGAGGGAGTACCGGGCCATCTGTTCCTCGCCCATTATTTCCAGGGGCAGATGGGAAAGGTTTTTGTTTTCCAGCGTGACATAGCAGATGTAGTAATTGTAGGGCACCTCCACTGTGTAGGAACTGCCCTCGCTGTCCGTCCGGCTTTCTGTCCGATACCGAACCTCCACCACCACATCCTCGGTGAGAATGTACTGGCGGTCAAAAAGGTTTTCCAGCGTCCCCTGTACCTGATCCGCCGTCCATGCCCCCTCATGGAGCACCGACAGAATGGAGATCAGCACATAGGGATCGTGCTCGATTTCATCCAGGTCAAAATGGTACTCGTCATAGTCGTGGGTGCTTTCGTAGCTGTCCAGATAGTTTTGCAGCTCGGCCTCCATGCCGGAATAGGCAGCCTCCGCCGCCAGCATTTCCTCGTCCTGGGACGGGTAGGTGGTCGCTCCCACTGCGCCTGCCCCGGCGTTGCCAAGCGTCACCAGAGAGGACGAGCAGGACTGCATCATAAAGAGCAGGAGCACACAGGCCAGGGCCAGCAACACCCCCACGGGATGCCGCTTCACAAAGCCTGCGATTTTCGCCCCGGCCTTTTCCGTAGCGGCGGCGGTCTTTTTGGCGGCGCTTGCCGCTCCCGTCTTTGCCGCCTCCCGCGCCCGCTTTTGATACTGCTTTTTCAGGCGGTGCTTGCGCCACATCTGGGAAACAGAATTGCCGGACATTTCCGGGTGCTCCTGGGCGGCCATGCGGAAGTGATAGTCCGCCGTAGCCTTAACATACTTGGACTCGGCCCGCTGGACAGTCTTTGCCGGGTGCTGCCGGATTTTCTTTTGCACAAACCGCTTGCCATGCCGCAGGCCGGACTCGCCCACCAGCTCGGAGCGGTGGGCCCCCTCGGTGCCGACGTTCTCCTGCTCCACTTCAAAAATTTTCCCATGTACGAAGCCATGGACGGTGCCGCCAGCGGCCCGGCCTACCCGCCGCACCGGGCCGGGCTTTTTGGGCGGCTTCTGTTTTGCCAGCTTATCCTTTGCCTGTTCCAGCTTTTCCCCGCGCTTTTCCATGCGGAGCTTGCTGGCGGCGGTCTGTTCCTGCTGGCTTTTCTGGCGGAATTTCGACCTATGGACACTTTGTCCAGAAGTACCCCCGGCCTCCGGGCCTGCCGTTTTATTCGTTTCTTGCTTCATGCTTCAAGTCCTCCGGGCGGGTGGTGAGCAGGTTGTAGATCTCCCCCTTGGGAAACCGATCCACAAATGGGATGGTCACATCCCCATAAAACAGCAGCCCCTCGCCCGCGTTGGAATGGGTGATGTAGGAAAGCTGGTGCTCGGAAATACCAAGCTGCTTTGCCAGGATCGCCCGGTCACTTTGGGCCTGGGCCAGCAGGATCATAAAATCCGTGTTGTCCAGAATGGCCTCGATCTCCCGGCTGGCAAGCAGGTCTTTCACATTCTGCGTCAGGGCCGAGGGAACGCAGCCCTTTTTGCGGAGCATCTTCCAGACGGCCACAAAATAGCTGGCGGTCAGCGCGTCCCGCAAAAGGATATGGAACTCGTCAAAATAGCACCAGGTAGAAATGCCGTTGTGGAAGTTCACATTGACCGCCGAAGTTACAAAATCGTTGGTGATGTGCATGGCGATCTTCCGCAGGTTTTCCCCCAGCCCTTTCAACACGATACACACCACGCGGGCGGTCAAGTCCACGTTGGTGGGGTGGTTAAAGAGGTTGAGGGAGCCGGTGCAGTAGAGCTCCAGAGCGGTTGCCACACGGCGGGCCTCCGGCTCCGGCTGTTTCAAAAGCTCCTCGTACAAGTCCTGGAGCAAGGGTGTTTTGGCCGTTTCCAGCCCCAGGGCCATATCCCGGTAAATGAGCCGTACACAGCGGTCAATCACCGTCTTTTCAATGGGCTGCAATCCGTCCTTGCCGCCCACCACCAGCTCGCACAGGGACAACAAAAAATCCGCTTTCATGGAAAGCGGGCTTTCGTCATCGTCCAGGTCAAGCTGGATGTCCATGGGGTTAATGTGGCTGGGAGAGCCGGGGGCGATCTCGATCACCTGCCCGCCCAGCCTCCGCACCAGGGGCGCGTATTCGCCCATGGGATCGACAATCAGAATCCGATCCTTTGGGATGGTGAGGAACACATTTAAGAGCTCCCGTTTTGCGGCAAAGGATTTTCCCGAACCAGTCGAGCCCAGGTAGAGCCCGTTGGCTGATTTCAGCTTTTTGCGGTCAGCCATGATGACATTGTGGGAAAGGGCGTTCATGCCATAGTAGAGGGACGGCCCGGCCATGCGGAGCTCCCTGGTCATAAAGGGAATGAAAATCGCTGTGGAGCTGGTGGTCATGCCCCGCTGGATCTCCACCTCGTTATACCCCAGGGCCAGGGAGGAAACAAACCCCTGTTCCTGCTGCCAGTCCAGCCGTTTTAGGGCGCAGTTGTATTTCTGCGCGATGCCTCCCACGGTAAACACGTCGTTTTCCAGCCGCTGCCGGGTGGGGGCAAGGTTCACCACCGTAAAGGTCAGCAGGAACATCCGCTCGTTGCGGGATTGCAGGTCGGCCAGCAGTTCCGCCGCGTCCTTGCTGAATGTAATGAGGTCGGGCGGGAGGATGTCGGGATCGTACCCGGCCCGCACCGCCTTTCTTTGTTCCTCCACTTTCATTTTGCCGATGTCGGAGAGCTTGCCCTTGACGGTCTTAATGGCCTTTAACTGATCCACCGTCTGGACGTGCATAGTGACTGTCAGCTCCGCATCCAGCTCCAGGATTTCCGACAGCAGCTTATCCGAGAGCTCGGACGCTAAAATCTGCAAATAGGACGCCGCGCCCCAATACTGGCCCACCCGGAATGTCCGGGACTGCCTGAAGTCAAAGCTGTCCGGGGCGATATAGTCCTTTGTACCCATGCCCGTTTTGGTAATATCCTGCCAGGAGAAGCAGAACGCCTCCCGGCTGCCGGGGTGCATCTGCCCGTGGAGCAGGGCCAGACGTTCCCGCCCGTCCAGGGACTCCGATGGCACCCCAAGCCGTTTGAGGTTGCCTGTCACATCAGCTTCCACCCGTTCCAGCCGGGGCCGGGCCTCCCCAATCCCGTCGGCGGGGAGCCCAAAGGTGATATATTTGGAGCGTTCAATGCCATTGTTGCTTTTGGCAATCTGGTTTTTCAGCATCCCGGTAAATTCAGCCCGGACGCTGTTGAAGTCATCCTGGGCCGGGGGGATATTGACCTTGTACTTGCTCCGGGAACGAGATCGGCGGTTGATAAAGGAAAGCTGGAACGGCAGCGAGGTATCAAAGTAGTTGAGGAACGAGCTCCAGCCGCCGAAAATCGCCGTCTGATCCTCGGTGCTTGCCACCGAATAGTTGATGTCCTCATATTCCACTGTCTTTGTATAGAGCCCACCGGGGAGCTGGCACACTCCGTCCGGGTGCATCACCAGATAAGGGATCGTCTGCTGGGCGGACAGGGCCGCTTTCCGTTTAGTGGCCTTTCCGGGGCCGCGCTTTTGGTTTTTTGCTGTTTTCAATCGCATCCTCCTTTCCCGCAGCGCCCCGCTGGGTAAACGGGGCGTAAATATTCTGCGTCTGATAGGGCCTGATCCCAGGCCGCAGGAAACGGGCCCGGATGATGTTTCCCACCACCTTTTCCAGCGGGAGCCCGTCTTTTTCATACATCGCCAGCAGAAACGCCGGGAGCGCCACGGCCATCATCAGGAACATGGCCCCGGTATTGCCGATGGTGCTCCGGGCCAGCAGATAGGTGGGGATGCCCACCGCCGCCGCGATCCCGAAGCACACAAGCTGGCGTTTCGTCAGGTTAAAGGCCAGTTTGGTCTTGACCTTTGACAAATCGTTTGGAACATTTACATAGGGAATTTTGCTCACTTCCTTTCCGGCCCGGCCACCTCTGGACACTTTGTCCAGAAGTCCGGGGTATCTCAGCGCAGCACTTCCGCGATCCCCGCCATAATGTACTCCGCACAGGGTAAGGCGATAGCGTTGCCCAGGGCCTTATAGCGGCTGGCGGCGCTGATCTCGTTGCCGTCCGCACCGTATTTTGTCCAGCCCTCCGGCAAGCCCATCAGCCGCTCACACTCCAATTCTGTGGGAAAACGCACACAGCCGCCCGCCGGATCGTCCTCATACCAAAAGGCAAAGGGCGTTACTGTTCCAGCCAGCAGGGTGGGAAAAGGGTCAGTTGGTAATCCAAAGCTGTTTCGGAACGCGGTGTGCTGTCCGCCTTTTGCGGCTCCCCGCATACGGAATCCTTGAAAGGGTCGGACGATGGGTATTCGCCCCCCTGCTTCAAGAAAAGGGCCTCGATCTCCGCCGGGGGCGGGCACCCGGCACGCTCCGCCAGACGGAGGAAGTGGGTGCATTGGCCGGGGCTTAAACAGTATTTCGGGAGCACGCCGCCCTCTAAAATCTGCCACGAGAAAGACGCGCTGCCGCCGGGCCAGCCGGGGCCTTGCCCAGTATTGGGCATCCAGGAGCCGCCATGCGAGATCGGGGCATCCCCCTCGCACCATTCCGGCATTTGCCCATCTTCCCGAAGCAGGCATTGGAATTTCGGCGTCTGTGAAAGCGGATAGCACGGCTCTAAAGTCCATCCGGTCATTTGAAGAAAACGCTCCCATGACGTTTTCCCAAATAGTGATAACTGGATATAGATCATTGGTGGCCTTTCTCATTTCTTGAATGATACGGATGGCGTGGAAGAACAGGCCGGATTTGGCCCCATCCAGCCCCTCCCGCCTGCCAATCTGTGAAAGATTTTGACAAGGGGAGCCAAAGGTCAGCACATGGACGGGCGGGACGGCCCCGCCGTCCAGTTTGGTGATGTCCCCCAGGTGGGCCATGTCCGGGAAATGCCGCCGGGTGATGGAGATAGGGGCGGCCTCGATCTCGCTGGCCCACAGGGGACGGATACCGCACCGTGACGCTGCCAGGGGAAACACGCCGATCCCATCGAACAGGCTCCCCAGGGTAAGCGCACTCACAGGCCCACCTCTGGACACTTTGTCCAGAAGTCCGGGACGGTGCTTTCCACCTCGTTGCCCCACACATCCCAGCCGGGCGGCGTCTGCCTTGCAAACAGCTCCACTCTGGGCAGGTCGCCCATCAGGGCCACGATCTTTTCACGGGCCTCCTCCGGTTTGCGACTGTGTTCCTGTATGGGGGAAATGATAAACTGATGGACATTTGCCGCCTGCCGTTTCGGGTGTCCCCGTGTTGCCAGCAGGCACACCTCCGCGTTCCCCCTTGTCCAGAAGCCCAGGCCATAAAACCAACTGTCGGCCTTTCGGTTTTTCTTGAGCCACACAAACGCCACGCTTTTGTAGGTAAATCCCCACGCTTCAATCAGCCGCAGGGCCTCCGTGAGCTGGGGAAAGGTAGCCCACAAAAAAAGCGCGCTGTCCGGGGCCGCAAGATCGGCCACAGGCAACGCGCATAGCTCGTTGATCCCCATGGTGGGATAATGGTTTTCCGCCGCTCCCTGTACCTTTTTTGCGGAATACCGCCAGGGCGGGTCGGCGTAAATGATAGAATACTTCTCGATGGTTACACTCCTTTCTCCCCGGCCTCCACCGCCGCCCGCGCCAGACGGATGCGCTCCGTAGCGGCGGCATAGTAGGCCGGGACGGTTTCAAAACAAATAAAGCGGCGGCCTGTGTTGAGGGCGGCCACCGCCGTTGTAGCAGAGCCCGCGCAGATGTCCGCCACCACCTCGCCGGGCCGGGTATAGGTCTTGATGAAATACTCGCACAGCTCTACCGGCTTTTGCGTGGGGTGGACGGTGCGTTGGACGGCTGGAAAGGCAAGCACGTTTCCGGGATAGCGCAGGCCGTCCTCCGAGCCGCTGCCGGAACGGGTAAATTTCCCGTAGTTGGTGCTGTTCCCACGGTTGCCCGCAATTTTCTTGTAGGGCTTGCCCTGCTCAAACTGCGGATTGTAAAGCGGAAGTTTCTGATAGAACACCAGAATATTCTCCGTCTTTTTTAGCGGAGCCCGCCTTGCGTTGAGAAATCCGGTGCAGCGGCTTTTGTACCATACCCACTCATAGCGGAGCATGGACAGGTTGGATGCCCCCAGCACCTTGTCATAGGGACATTGGGCAAAGAACAGCACCGCGCCCTCCGGCTTGACCGCCCATTTTACCGCCTCCCACAGTTCAGGGAGCGGCAGGGGCACATCCCAAAAGTTCCGGGTGGTGCCATAGGGCGGATCGGTCAAGAGCATATCCACGGAATGACGGGGCAGGGAGTGCAGGCCCTCAATGCCGTCTTGCAGGAACAGCCCCTCCGGGGACTTCTGGACACTTTGTCCAGAGGTTGCCTTATCGGTCATCCCTGGCCTCCTTGCCCTTTGCCGGGGTGGGCCGGGCGGCGTTTTCACGGGCGGCCTGCGCCCGTCCCTCAGCTAACTGCTGGGCAATCGTCTTTGCGTCATCCCTGCCGCCCAGTAATTCACGCTTTTGTAAAACGTCCTCCGTTTCTGCCATAAAACAGTACACATCCGCCTCGGTAAATTCCTCCGGGGCTTTTCCATTCCACAGGGCCGTTCCATCCGGCCCATATCTTCTCGGCATATAACACCCCTTTCTCAATGTGCGTTAAAGATACTGCGGGCAATCGAGCCCGTTTTGAACAACATAAAGCAGAGCAGGACAGTATATCCCACAATGCCCCAAATCGCGCCGATGGGGTCGCCGCCTGTGGCAATCCCCTGGATCAGCACCGCGTAAATGGCAACGCATACCAGAATGAGCATCCCTTGAAAGCCCACAGCGAACAGGGAACGAAGATAGTTCTGGCCCATTTGCCCCACCTCCCGGTTGGAGATCGTTGCCATGGGGATGGGAGCCAAACTGGTCAGGATATAAATTTCCAACATTCTGCCATACACCAAAACAAAAATGACAATGCCCAGCGCCCACATGGTAACGCCAATGATAGAAGATTGGAGCCACAGGCCCAAAAGCGGCCCTAAATCCATCCCCTCCAGGGTGGTTTCCAGTTCCGCCAACATATCCGGCGTGATGTCCGTAGAGCCCTGGATGAGCCCGCCCGCCTGGGCGATCACGGACTGCGACACGTCGAACACCGCCATTACAATATTAAAAGTGTTGGACAGAATAAGGATGGCACAAGCCGTTTTGAACATCCATTTGTAGATATTCGCCACATCAAACTCGTGCATATTGTTTTTTTCCAAAAGCATCTGTATGAGCTCATAGGTGGCAACAAAGGTCAGCACCAGACCGGCAATCGGTAAGATCACCGTTTCGGAAAGCTGGCGTATAAGGGAGAAAACCCCGGCGTTCCACGCCGCCGGGGTAGTCCCCACTTGTACCGCGATCTCCCCGACCTGGGCGTTGACGTAATCGGTGAGCCCCTCAAGGTTCCCCATGATTCCGCCAATCAGCAGCTCTTTGAGCCAGTCTGTAAGCCAGTCGGTGAGAAAATCCATAGGCCGCTACCTTAAAACAGGCCGGACAGCAGGGGGATCAGGGTGGTGCCCAGCAGGATGATGCCGCCGCCCGCCATGAGCTGCTTCATGCCCTGGCTTTTGGAGCCAGGATTGTCGGAACCATAACCTTCCAGCAGGTTTACGACACCCCACACGCCCAGGCCAGCGCCGAGAGCCACAACAAGGGTCTGCAAAGTATCAATAGCGGAAGAAAAGAACTGCATATAGCCTCCATTTCTCCGGGGTTTTCCCCGGCCATGAAAAAAGCCGCCCATACAGGCGGCAGGTTACGACCTCTGGACACTTTGTCCAGAAGTGGGATTTATACAAAGGCGTCCGGGTCGTCCACATCGTCATAATTGAGGATGTCCTCGTCCTCGCTTATGGGCGCTGCATCTGTCCCGTCCGCCTCGTACACTTCACAAACCTCGTTAAGCCCAGGCCGCCTGCGGCGGTTGATGAGCTTATCCAGGTCAAAAACGTTTTTGACTCTATCGGCCTCAGCCGTATATTTGTAGTTCGGGTGCTGCTTCAAATCGTATTTTGGGGAATAGAACGGGGGCAGGCCCCGGAGCTGCAAGATACACCTGTCACCGGGCATGGTGGCAAGCTCGGCAGGGGTCATCAGTTCCCGGCCCAGCCGCTGGGTGTTTTGGTTGTAGCTTTCCGACTGGCCTTTGGAGCGCCCGTCCGTCTGCATATAGATGGTTGCTTTTCCCAGCCAGTTCTCGGAAATCTCCTTGATGGTGGAGCTTTCCCGTCCGCCCAGGAAAATCACGCTGTCATGAGGTAAGCGGGCCCGGAGGCCCACTCCCTCCCGAACCGTACAGACACCTCTCGGCGTATACGGCTCTCCATTTATCTTGTTGCTTGCCGAAATAATCTAAGAATGAATTTTGCTGTGGCACTCTGGACATACCGCCAGCGTTTTGCGCCGCCGTTCCAACATGAGAAGTTCCCACGCTGAATTTCCGGTGAGGTCTTTCATTCGCTTAACCTGATGGAGTGAAATACTGTCCGACTTCTTGCCGCACAACTCGCACAGACCCAGCTTGATACGATTTTTCAGACTGTTAAACCTATCGTATTTCAGATATTGGGGAAGAAAGCTGACCTCTGCGCCCATTGCTTCCAGCTTCCGCTTAAAGCCTTGATTGTAGTATACGGCTTGCTTTTTCCCACTTTTGGTCTGGTACTCCACCGTAAAATTGCCGTTGCGATAAAACCTGTCCCGTATTCTGTGGACGTTCGTTTTGTACTTATTTGCAAAGGTTTTGAACATGCTGTACTTCATTACGTTGGCAAACGCCCCAATTTTATAAGAATCATTAGCCATCGAATAGAAATTGTACAGTCCACGGATTTCGGCGTTGTAGGCTGACAATATTTCAATATCAGACTTGTTGATGAGCTTGCCCCTGTGCAGGGCCTTATACCGCTCCTTGCCATTGTCATTCAGAACAATCTTCATCGCTTTGTATTCGAGCAATTTTGCCACCCATTTTTCACGCGGCACCAGCAGCCTCACCACATAACTATGGCAGCGTTGCGTCCGGCCGTCATTTTTCTTGACTGCCTTTTGTTCCCGCGACACGGTGATGTCATATCCAAGAAACCGCGCCCGGTCGCCGGTATGCGTGATTTTGGTCTTTTCGTCCGACATAGTGAGCTTCAGCGTGTCCGCCAAAAATTCCTTTACGTCTGACTTGACCTGTTGAGCGTCCTCCTTACTGCCGATTACGCCGATAATGAAATCGTCGGCATAGCGTACATACTGAATTGCGCGGTATCCGCTGTCCTTGGCAACCGCCGCCGGGATTGAGCGCATTTCTCTTTGCAATAATTTCAGAGTTTGCGCCCGGAGCCGTCTCTCGGCGCTGTCAAGACTGTCCCAGATTTTTGCGCTGTCCCGTTTGTACTTTTCGACTTTGTACTTTGCGGCTTGATATTCATGGCTTCGTTGCCGCTTTGCTGAGCTTCCAACGTCAAATTGGCTCTTATATTCCTCCATGAACCTGTCCAATTCGCTCAGATAGATGTTAGCGAGCAGGGGACTAATCCCCGAACCCTGCGGCGTACCGCAATAGGTCTTGTGATATTGCCATTGCTCCATATACCCGGCTTTCAGGAATTTCCACATCAATGAGATAAATGCTTCGTCATCAATGCGCCTACGGAGTAGGTCAATGAGTACATGGTGGTCAAAGCTGTCGAAACAGGCTTTTATGTCGCCCTCGACAAACCAGTGCGCCCCTGTGAAAGTATTCTGTATTTGTTTTAGGGCGGTATGGCAGCTCCGTTTCGGTCGGAACCCGTGGGAACGCTCGGAGAACGTGGGCTCGAATATGCTTTCCAGTATCATTCTGACAACTTCCTGCACCAGCTTGTCGTCCCCGGAGGGAATACCCAGCGGGCGCTTTTTCTTGCTGTTTTTCTTCGCTATGTATGTGCGCCGTGCAGGATTTGGCTTGTAGCCGCCTGATTTCAGGGAACAGATGATTTTCTCTATCCGGCTGTCGCTCATGTTGTCCATTGTGCTTCCGTCAACCCCAGCAGTCATGCTTCCCTGATTGGCGTAAATGTTTTTGTATGCCAGCCAGTAGAATTCCGGGTTATACAGGTTCCGGTATAGACGCTGGAATTTGTAATTAACGGTTTTGGATTTTTCGGTCAAACTTTTTAATACCGCAATCGGATTTCTCATAGTGCCTCTCGCACCGTCCTTTCTCTTGGTACTAACTGATAAACTGCTCCCCTTCGCCATGTAGCAGAATTACCTGCTTCCGTCTTTACGGCAATCCCTGTCAGTTCAGGGTTAGCGGACTACTATGGGAGCTGTGTAACCATGCCCGCGAATGGACGGGTTTAGGTTATCCCCATTTAGACATACCCAAATGTTAGCTTTCTGTGTTGTCGGACACGACTTTCGCCATTTACCGCTGTCTTGCGGCTGCTCAATTTCCGAGTATCTCGCGCTTGCATAACATGGAAATGCAACCGCCGGAAATCCTGTGCGTTTCAATCCTTTTCGCACATGGGGTCGGGTTCCCCAGCTCTGGCTATCGTTTACGCAGTTTAGCTTTTATCCTCATACACAGATTTTCATTCTCTCCCCGCGCCGCCATTATGGATTTTGGCTATGCGGTTCCCGTTCTGATAACAGAACAGCGACATGCTGCACTCCCCGTCCGGTTTCCCTTTCGGATAAGTCGCAGAATGATAGGGTGCAATCACTCTTACTACGAGCCTCCCATCTCATTAAATTTGAGATTGCGTGATACTTTGCCCTACCGCTTGCTAAAGGCGGTATTCAGGTATATCCACGCAGACATTTTATAAGCGCCGTCTGCTTATGGGCGCACCATGTTGCCTAAAATCGTTTCCGCGTGCTTGTCATAAATGGCCTTGCACTGCGCCATCTGCTGGTAAAAGAGCGTCAGCGATATTTCACGGGAACGGATGACAGCCACCAGCTTTTCAAGCTGGGGCACCTGGCCCGTGTTGGCCGCCTCGTCCCACAGTACCCGCACATGATGGGGCAGCCTGCCGCCGTGAACATTGTCCGCCCGTTCGCACAGGAGGTTGAACATCTGCGAAAATGCCAGCGCCACAAGAAAATTGTAGGTGCTGTCGGTGTCGCTGATACAGAAAAAGGTCGCCGTCCGGCGATCCCCCATGCGGTCAAGCTCCAGCTCGTCATAGGACATGATCTCCCGGAGTTGGGGGATGTCAAAGGGAGCAAGGCGAGCGCCGCAGGAGATCAAAATGCTTTTGGCCGTCTTGCCAGAGACGAAAAGTCAAGGACTTTTTCATCAAATTCAAAAAGAAGTCACATTTTGCGGACTTCCTCACGGAGCAGACGCTTGATTTTGTCCTCCATCGTCTCTTTTGCGGTCTGGCTGAAATGCACACGGACGATATAGGTTGTCTTGCCGATCTGCTTTCTGACAGTCGGGCAAGTGGCGGTGTTGGTTGCGGTATTGTTCATTCAAAATCCTCCTGTAAATGAAAAATGCCCGGTGACTGTTCATCATCGGGCGGTGTCGGTATGAGGGAACAAGGCAAGGCGGCAACATTAAGGTATCTATAAAAACCTTGCCGTCTTTGCCACGCTTGCCGTGTTCCTGTTGTCAGTCTCGGAGATAGCAGACCCATGCTGTGCCGTCTTTCTCGGTCACAAGTCTGTCCCCGATACGGCTCTTTGCCGTTCTCATGGTGCGTGAGGAAATCCCACGCTCATTGACTGCCTTTTCCAGCTCTGCGCTCGGCATACGCTTTCCGTCCGCAAGCAGTTCCAGAATGAGCATTTGCGCCTGTGCGGTCTTGCTCTCGGTCTTGGCGGTGTCTGTCCCGGCAAGAAGCTCGTCAGCGGTAATGTCATAAGCTCCTATCCATTCAAAGCCTTTCTCGTCTCCCAGAGAAAAGGCAAGGGACTGTCCGGGCGGCGCAAGGGAGCTTTTCTCATGGATAAGCACCCTCGTTGTGGGGCTGTCCTTCAGCTTGCCGATAAAGAGCAGACTGCGGACTGCCGCCGTAATGTCGATAGACCCTAATCCCCGGTAGGTGCTTTGCGTTCCTGCGGCTTTGTTGAGGTGTCCGATCAGCACGATAGCGCACCCGGTAGCCTGTGCAATGTCTCCCAGACTGCGGAATATCGGGCGCACCTCGTTTGCCCGGTTCATGTCCACATCTGCGCCCAGAAACGCCTGTACCGGGTCAATGATAACCAGCCTTGCGTTGTTTTCCCGGATTGCCCTTGCTATGCGCTCATCGGCAAGGGTCAGCGGTGTGTCCCTATCGTCAATGACAAGCACTCTTTCAAGGTCTGCTTCCGCTTCCATCAGTCGGGGCTTGACGGTATCGCCCAGACCGTCCTCTGCGGTCTGGTAGATGATGTTGAAAGGCTCAAGGGTCTCCATACCGGGTAAAGGCTTTCGGTTGGTGCAAGCCGCCGCAAGACGCATGGCAAAGTAGGTCTTGCCCTCGCCGGGGTTGCCCTGTATGATCGTCAGCTTTCCAAAGGGGATATACGGAAACCATAGCCAATCCACGCTCGTCAGCTCCACATCTGCCATGCGGAGCATGGGAACAGGCTGGGCGGTGGGCAGCTCTCGCAGCGTGATTGTCTCGGCTATGAATTTGCGGCTGGGAATGTCCCCTTGCTGACGGAGAACATCGTTCCAGTCTTTCCTTGCCGGGACAAGGCGAATGACGGCGATCTCGCTGGGAATGGACTGTGCCAGTCGGGTACAGGCTTCGCTTCCTGCGGTGTCGCTGTCAAGGCAGAGGAACACTTTTCGGGTGTCCTTGCGTTCAGAAAGAAAACGGTCAAGGGCTTTGCCTGAAACGCCGCCCAGGGCAAGGTAGCTCCTTGTCTGCCAGTCCTGCGGATAAAGGCAGATAAAGGACAAAAGGTCAATCGGTGCTTCAAAGACAAAGAGCTGGTTGCCGTTTCCCTCATAGCGGAACGGATAGGACTTGTCAGACCCGGCAATGTCCTGTCTGAATGGGTCTGCCGTTCCTCGCACATGGGCGTATCTCGGCGTACCGCTTCGGTCTCTGCCGACAAACACAACATTGTGCCGCTTTGCGTCCTCGTAAATATCCCCGGAAAGAAGAAAAGCCTCAACAAGCGTTTTGTTGAGACCTCGGCTTTCGCAAAGATATTGAATTGCTCTGTCGGCTGTTCTGTTGTGCAAGGGCAAGTGGAACGCTGTGGGCGGTGCTGTGGTGGCTTCGGTCTGTCCCTCGCCGTTTTCGCCTGTCAACATCTGGACAGCTTCGGGAAAGGACTTGCCGTAAAACTCCATGACAAAATCAATGGGATAGCCGCCCTTGCTCTGGCTGTGGCGAAACCACTTGTTTCCCCGGACGGTCAGGCTGTCATGTTCTTTCCAGCGGTATTCCCGTCCGCTTTTGATAAGCGTCTCTCCCTGTGTGCGGAGAAAATCTTCCAGACTGACGGCGTTTGCCCGGTCGATCTGTGCTTGGGTGTACTGCATGGGCGTCCTCCTTACTTCTTGAAAACAGCGCATCGTCTGCAAATGCCATGCTCACGCTCGTCCAGCGTGTAGGGGCAGTTCGCACATTCCTCGCCGTACTGTCTCATGATAACAGGCAGATAGCCCAGCTCCTGCAACATATCAATCTGGCGGTCGGTGAGGGTGGCTTCAAAGGCAAGGCATTTCCGGGTGTGTTCGTCCAGCTCGATCAGGTCGGAAAGCGGTCTGCCATCGGTCAAAGGTTCTCCGCTCAAAAGGCGTTTTGCCGTTCTGCGGATGGGGTTGTACTCGTTCTTCCAGTCGTATTTTTTCATCGTGTCATATCCTCCTTTTTCTGTCGTGTTTGGGGTCGATTTTGGAGCATTTGTTCCTCTGTACGCTCGTTAAATCGGGCGGCAGTATCTACACATGACTTGACCTTCCAAAGACGGTGTAAATCGTCTCTGACGGTCTTAAACTCGCCATAGGTGGTGTTGTGCGCCTGTTCCAGCTCGTCATACTCTTCGGTCAGCTTTTTCATATCCACCTTGCCGTCCGGGAACTCTCCGGTCAGCTTGCGTCTGGCGGCGTAGAACTGTTTCAGTTCCGCTTCATGCTCTGCCTTGTACTTGGCTCTGGGCTTCTCAAACTTGATTTTCTGCAAGCCGTCATAGACAGGCTTCAAGCTCTGGAAAGCAGCGGAGCTGTCATAGAGCTGCTTAATTGCTTTCATTCGGGCGGTCTGTTCGTCCAGCGTTTTCTTCAAGCTCTCTGTGGCAGCACTGTGTTCGCTGACACGGCTTTCCAAATCTTCAAGGGAGTAAATGCCGTTTGCCCGGAGATAATTGAAAGTCTCGTTCATCTCCTTTAGATTGCTGACCTTGCCTTTCTGCGAATACGCCCCGGCTCTGCGCTGGGTGTAATAGGCGTTCAGCAGAGAAACAAGGTCGGGTGCCTGCGGCTTGGCAAGCTCCGCTTTTGCTTCGGCAATCCAATCGAACAGGAGAGCGATTTTCTTCTTGATGTCCCGGATAACGGCATTGGTGGCTTTGATCCAGCGGTTGAACTCGCCTTTCTCGGTGCGTATGCCTTTCTTCTCCATTGCCCGGACGGTTGCGCCCTCATGGACGGTGGGAAGAAGCTCCACGCCCTGACGCTCATAGCTTCGGTGGTCGATACGAACGTCAAGCCCCTTTTCCGCAAACTTGGCGTTGCATAGCTCCGCCCATGTCTGCCGCCAGTATTCCAGCGTTTCGGGACTGCCCCAGTCGGTAGTGGGAACGGCGTTGAACACAAACTTTCCGTCTGCGTCCCGGATACGGTTGCCGTCCTCGTCCAGCTCATACACCCGGCGTTGCTTTAGTCCCCATTTGCCGTTCTGCTCGATGGGGCGGATGGGGCAAAGCACATGAAAATGCGGGTTTGGTATGCCGCCGTCCTCCCGGTCTGGCTGGTGTACGGCGAAGTCAACCACCATGCCCCGGCTCACAAAGTTCTCCAATAAAAATTGCCTTGCAAGAGCGATGTTTTCCTCAAGGGAAAATTCATTCTGCAAGGCAATGTCAAAGCTGTATGCAAGCTGGGCGTTCTTTCCACGCTCGGCTTTTTCCACGGCGTTCCATAGGGTCTGGCGGTCTGCGTATTCTGGCGGTGCATGGGACGGCAGGAGAATGTCGGAGCAGATCACGCCGCCCTTGCGGGTGTAGTCGCTGTATTCGCCGTAATACTCGCTATACAATCGCTCCCCGGCACGGTAGGCGGCAGAAGCAATAGCGGACTGTCCTGCGCTTCGCTTAGTCTGCGTGACGCTCAGATGAAATAGTGCCATCGGCTTTCAACTCCTTTTCTCTGTTTGCTTGGCTGATGTGGGTAATCGCCATGTGACGGACGGCTCGCTGGACTTCGGACAGAGAAAAGATGTGTTCCATCAGCTCTGTCATTTCGGTGCGTGTGAGATCTTTGACCTCCGGGGCAAGGCTCTCAATCGTGCCGCCCAGATTGCAAAGGCGGTGGGTGCGCTTGGTGCGTTCGCCTTTCTCCAGATACTTCTTTCTGTTCTCCAGACGCTCCAGCTTGTGCTGTTCCTGTGCAAGCTGCGTCTCGGCTTGCTCCTTTTCGGCTTGGAGCTGGTCGAGGGTTTTCGGTTTTGTCATTGTAATTGACCTCCTTTTTTGATTTTGGGGATAAAAAAAGACCGTCAACTTTTCGCATAGTGCGACCAGTCAACGGTCAGTTTTTCGGTATTCAGTTGTTGTGTTCAGTTCGGTAAATTGAAGTTGGTCAAAGTTGTTGGCGAAGATATTCCACAACATTTCCATTCGTATCATAGAAACAGATGTTTCCTACATTGAGGGGCAGGACAATGGCGAAAGGCTTGCCACTATCAATATCAATCACCTGAATGCCGTTGCCATCATCTACTTCAAGTCGAACAATATTTTGGGTATTCATTGAGATAAATGCCCTTTCGTTATTTCCCTCAACAACAAACTCTGCAATGTAATCATCAACCTCAACTATATCTCCACCACCACGGAAGAAATATCCAAAAGACAAGCCAGGGCGATTTACATAGACAGAAAAAGTGTGGTCTGTCTTGTCCTGTGGGTAAGAAATAAATGCAGCCATTGTGTCGGAAATGCTTCCATCAACAATCCAATCATCCAAAATTTTTTGAGATTGGCGAATGTCTGCTTCTAAACTGTTTGCGGTTTTACCAATGTCATTGTTTGCATAAAGGAAACCGAAAACCAACACACAAGCCAAAATAACACCCAAGAGGATTATGGGTAATTTCTTTTTCATAGAATCACACTCCTTTATCAAATTAAGATTCTTGATTTTCAAACTTGCTGGCGGCGAACGGTTTGTCAAAACCGTTTGCGGACGGCAAGTCCACAGGGGATAGCCGCTTTAGCGGCGCAAGGGGGTGTAGCCACCTTGACGGAACGAAGTGACGCAACATTCTCGGTCATGCAGTTTTCTTCTGCTGACGGAGAATGAAGCTCCGCAGGGCGCACTACTCTCGACAGAGAGTATAGAAGTGCGCCCTTTAGTTCCTAAAGGGGTTTGCTCCGGCTTAATTTCTCGACAAACTGCAATTAGTCATTTCAGTAAGTATTTTCCGAGTCCTATCTGAATCAAATATAGGACAAGGATATGTGCTGGATAAAAAACATAGAAGAAGTATTTTAGCTTCAGTTTACCACGCTTTCCGTTGTATAGCAGAATAAGCAAGCAGGCAAGAAGCGTACATAAAGGCGGTTGATTCCCCGTTGTCCCCATGTAAGCCAAAAGGAACAGCAACACTTGATAGATTCGGTGATTACGGCAAATATAAAATGCTGATATGAATAAGATCCCCTGCATACCGTAGTCACAATGGATTCCTTCCGCAATGCCGGAAAAAAGCACTACACTGAGAACTTGCAGGACTGCTGATTTTATTCTATCCACCGGTAGGTCTGATTTACACGAAAATCTTTCAAGGCATACCAATGTCAATAAGCCTAAAAACAAGGTGAAAAATACATTTTGATACTTCAAGTAAAACGGAAATGTATCTTCCATTCGTGAATACGCACTAAAGAAACCTATGTCAAATGGAACTTCCGAAATAAGGGCAAATGCAAGCATCAACCCAATATAGCGTTTTTTACTTCTTGTGTGTTGGAATCCTTCTGCCAGCAAAAAACAGAATAGCGGAAAAGCAATCGTCCCAATGCTTTGCAAATCAAACCGTATGAAATAATCTATCTCTCGGAATCTCTCCCACGACATTTGCCCGTTATCTGCCATAGCCCCCCAGTAGTTTGATAGCAGCCATTGCAGCACAATTTTACATAGATGGTCAATAAGCATTGTCAGTACAGCAATAACCTTTAGCGAATTTCCTGAGAGAAATTGAATGCGATTTATTTTCCTATCAAGGCTCATAAAGCAACCTCCTACCAACTTCCAATTCTACGATTTTTCGCATTCAAATTATACCATAAAACTCGTGAACAATTCTACCGCAACTTTGGAATATATGAGAAAAGTCCGAACAGTTTTCTGCCCGGACTTCCTCACTCAATCATAAATCAATTCTGCTTTCACAATCTCCTCTGCCTGTGCCTTGCAAGCGTTCATCTGCCGCACCCATT